>ENA-OZEM01001177-OZEM01001177.1-human-gut-metagenome-genome-assembly--contig:-NODE-1177-length-10050-cov-5.667534_pt1 | contig 10050 bp, 9 predicted proteins | sample MGYA00245069_ERZ653611 | MGnify/ENA primary metagenome ERZ653611 (study PRJEB26926, sample SAMN06165006) | human gut metagenome | biome: ENVO:00009003; feature: ENVO:2100002; material: ENVO:00002003... | reverse complement strand
CTACACGTAAGGAGTCGTCGGCAGCGTCAGATGTGTATAAGAGACAGGTCTTGGTCAGTACACCGGCCAGAATGCCCAGCAGATAGGTCACTTCATACGTGCGGGGATAGTAGGTGCGCACCAGCGGATGCGGCGCGTTGAGCGAACAGTTCAGGATGCGGGTCTTGGGGTGCTGGGCCGCCACCTTCAGGCAGGCGGTATGCATCCGGGCACTTGAGGTGAACACCACGTCGGCATTGTCGTGAGCCACATCCTCCAGCACCTGCTCCGCGTCCACCTCAGGCTCGATGTTCTCTTTGCGGGTGATGAATACCCGGTCCGGGAACGCCTGCTGCAGCGCTTCGATGCCCTTGTCGTGGGCGCGCACCCATGCGCTGCTCTCGGCGTTGTGCTCGTGCAGGAACACCACCTTCAGCTCGCTGGGCTTTGTAAAGATGTTCAGCTTTGCCAGCAGCGGTTCGCCGGGGCCCTGCTTCGGCTCCAGCGAAAGGGCCACGGCCTGCGGCTCGGTGAGCACCTTCACCTCATCCCACAGCTTTTCCAGATTCTGCTTCATCTGGCTGGGCGTGCTCTCGCAGGCATCCGCGTAACGGTAGACCGACAGATACACCAGCATGGCATCGCCGGCAGTCAGATTCAGTCCGCCGCCGCCCAGAGCCAGAAACTGCTGGCGGAACATGGTATAGAAGGAGGAAAAGCTCAGCCGGTCATCATCCGTCCAGCTTTCACCGCTGGCCTTGCACACCAGCGTCTGCAATTTTGCGTAACCCCCCAGACGGGAGAAATGCACATCGTTGACCTTGGAGAGCTTATAAAAATCCAGAAATTCGTAGTAGATACGGTTTTCCAGACTGTCGTTCCGTTCCGGGACGAGCCGCGTGACCGTGCCCGCGATCCTGACCGCATCAAAATACTTGAGCACCGATACCCGCTTGTTGCCTTCCTGCACATAGAATTTGTTCAGGAACTCGTAGGCGATGATGGGGGTGTGGATGCCCTCTTCCAGATGTGCATCGCAGAGGTTTGACCACTTGCCTGCAAACTCGGTGTCCGGCTCCAGCAGGGGCATAAAGTTCGGTGCAAAGGCGGTGTGACGGCCGCTGGTCTTTGTGCCGACGATGCTTTCCGCCGGGATCTCCACAAGGCCCAGCGGCTCCTGCGCCACGATGTTCACATTGACCAGAATATCGTCCAGCACCGCAAGATACGGCGACTGGCCGCGCGCCACACAGGCACGGTAAGCACGCTGGCCGCTCTTCAGTGCGTTCTTGTAATCTTCCAGCATAGTTGCTCCTTTTTCTCATCTGCAATGCGCTGCAGCCAGCTGCCGCAGCGTCCTTCTTTAGTATACCATGAAATTTGATTTTATGGGAGGATTTTCCGCACAAAAGAGTTGATTTATCCTGCAGTTTCAGGTACGATAATAGAAAGCAAACAATGATAGGAGCATTCTTTCCATGCAGACCGAACAGATCCCCGTACTCAAGGCCGACGAATATCCCGGCGGCATCTGGTATTACGAGCCGCATACATATCAGCCTTACCGTTACGTACTGGGCCGCGTTGGCACCCACCCGCTGGTATGCATTGGCATCAACCCCAGCACCGCCCAGCCCGGCGCACTGGATCCCACCTTGAAAAGTGTGGAGCGCCTTGCCGCCGCCAACGGCTTTGACAGCTGGATCATGTTCAACGTGTATCCCCAGCGCGCCACCGACCCTAACGATATGGACCGTGTGCCGGACCGTGCCCTGTGTGACGAAAACCTGCGCTGGCTCAAAGCCGTTCTGGCCCAGACCGAACCCACCATGTGGGCAGCGTGGGGCACGCTGATCGAAAAGCGGGACTATCTGCCCGGCCTGATGCGGGAGATGGTGGCCCTGACGCGGGAGCGGGAGATCCCGTGGGTCACCTTTGGCAGGCGCAGCAAAAAGGGCCACCCCCACCACCCGCTGTACCTGCGCAAGGATTCCACCCCGGAACCCTTTGATGTGGAAAATTATCTGGACACCTGCTTTTAATTTTTCAGGTGCCCGATGCGGAGGGATCTTTTTTGACCGCAGAACATTATCACGCCCTGCACAGCTGGATGGATGCCCACCCCACAGCCAAGCGCTGTGTGGTGGCACTGGACCGCTGGCTGCCGCTCATCCCTTTTGTATGTTATCCGGTGCTGCTCTGCCTGCTGAACGTCCGGCTGTTTCGGCTGCTGGGCAGTCAGCGTCAGGCCGCGCTGGACCTCACCGCCGTCATTGCGCGGACGGTGTTCGTGCCGGGGCTTACCTTCTGGGGCGGCACCATCCTGCGGGACAGGCTGAACCTGCCGCGTCCCTATGAACAGCCCGGCTTTGAACCGCTGCGGCACAAGGAGACCCGGGGACACTCCTTCCCATCCCGCCACGCGCTGAGCGCTTCCGTGCTGGCCATGGTATGGATGTATTTCTACCCGAAGGCGGGCTGGGTGATGGTGGGCATCACGGTGCTCATCTGTGTTGGCCGTGTGCTGACCGGCGTGCACCATATCCGCGATGTCGTGGGCGGAGCCGCGCTTGGCTTTGCTTTGGGCTTTGCAGGTATGTGGCTGCTGTAAAGCAGTGCTTTGCGGGCTTTGAAAAAAGAAAAAAGATTTTTGCATTTTTTGCTTGACAGAATGGGGCCTGTATGGTATTATACTTCTCGCAGCGTGTGCCGACACACAGCTGCCGCCATAATGGAACCCATGGGATTACAACGTGCGCCCGTAGCTCAGGTGGATAGAGCAACTGCCTTCTAAGCAGTGGGCCGGGGGTTCGAGTCCCTTCGGGCGCATCTATGTGGTGCCCATAGCGTAGTCGGTTAACGCGCCAGATTGTGGATCTGGAGACCGTGGGTTCGAGTCCCACTGGGCACCCCACCAAAAAATCCGCTGATGCTTTGCATCGGCGGATTTTTTTATTTGGCGGGGTGCCCAGTGGGGCTCGAACAAGGCGGCTCTGACGCATCAGCGGCAGAGCAACCAACAGCCCAGTGGGCTGTTGGTTAGCCTGCGGGTTCCATCCCTTAGGAATGTCTACCGGGGAACCTTCTGCCGCTGTTCAAAACAGCGGATTTTTTTATTTGGTGGGGGTATCCCAGTGGGACTCGAACAGCACGCCATTATTTTCTGCTAAAAAAGCATGTGCAGAACACCTCTGGCCGGAACGGCTCCTGTGTGCTCTGCACATGCTTTTTATTGTTTGATATCTACCCGAACGGTCAGCGCCTCATCTGCTGCAGGATCTGTGCGATCTCTGCGCTGGAATAGCCATCCTGCCGCAGTGCGGTGCTGATGCTGGTATCGCTCTTGCCCTGGCTGCGCATCAGCATGGCCATGTAGGGCACCGTCACATTCCGGGAGGTGTCACTGCCCAGACGGGTGGCAGTGCCCGTGCTGCGGTTGGCTGTACCGGAGGACGTACTGCCCGTGCCAGTGCCGCCAGTCTTACTGCCTGCCGCCGTGCTGCCAGCGCGGCTTGCTTTCTGCGCTGCATTGGACTTTTTCAGGTTCCACTCGCCCAGTGCGATGTTCAGCTTCTGGCTTGTGACATCGTTGTTGAATTTCTGCTGGTTGAGTTTGTCCTGATACTCCCGCTCGCTCGTCTCGTTCTCGTAGCGCTGCTGGTTCAGGCTGTCCTGATACTGACGCTCCTGCAGCTGCTGGTTCCACTGAGTGTCCGCACGGTTTGCCTCGTACTGACGGTTGCCGGAGTAGATGTTGTAGCCGGTATTCAGCAGGCCGCTCAGCATGGAGCCAACGCCCGTGGTGCCGCTGAGAACGATCTGCACCGCATCGCCCAGCACACCCAGCACGGTCATCACATTGCTGAACACCTGCTGGCGGCGTGCTGCCTGCTGCTGTTCCTGCGCGGAGTAATAATCGTGCAGGGTGCCCAGCTGGCTCAGATAATCCTGATACGCGCCGTAGTCCTGCGCATAGGCGTTGTTGTATGCTTCGCCCTTCTGCTTCAGCTGGGTGTAGTAGTCCGAGAGCTTGTTGTTGTACTGCTGCTGGGCATCCTGTTCGCTGTTGTTCAGCTGATCCAGCTGGCTCACCAGCTCGTTGCCGCTGCTGGTATACGTATCCAGTGCCAGACTGTACAGCGTGGGGATGGCGCTGCTCAGCGCACCGATCTGCTGCTGATACGCCTGCTGGGCGGCGCTCGTGGCATAGCTGGAGCCATAACCGCCGGTCAGGGCTGCAGCCTGCGCCGCAGCATCTGCGCTGGCATTGTGGGCGTTCTGCAAATAGTTCTGCTCGTACTGGCGGTAGAGCGGATCCTTGGTGTAGCTGTACTGGAAGCTCTCACGCTGCAGCAGCTGGTTCAAAAGCTGGTCGATCCGCTCCTGATAGCTGCTCTGATAATCGCCCGGGCGGTTTGTCTGCCACTCCTTCAGCGCATCTGCGGCATCCGTCACGGTCTGGCTGGGCTTGTAGCTGGAATTTGCCAGCGCGTTTTCCACCTCCGAGCGGCTGTCCAGTCCCGCTGCCGAATAGCCGCTCTGCACGGCAGGCTGGCCGCTGCCCTCCGTCTGCGCCTGCACAACGGCAAGCGCTTCGTCCTTTTTCTTTCTGTTTGCCATATATGATCCTTTCCTTATAAATTCTGCAGTTTCGTGCGCATCTCGTCGGACATGTTCTCAACGTCCAGATTGCTCAGCACATACTGCAGCTGTTCCTGCATCTGGTACAGGTAGCTGCGCAGGGCGCGGGCATCCTCCGGGTCCATGTTCTCGCTGAGCTTGGGCAGGCCGATCTTGTTAATGCCCATCACGCTTGCCATTCGTCACACCTCCCCGCCTGCAATGCCGCCCTTGGCAGCGGCCATTGTTTTTGCAATGCTGCGCAGGGTGATCTGTCCCCTGCCCTTCAGGCGCAGCCGCAGGGTGCCGTGCCTCCGGGGCACGAACGGCAGATCAAAGCTGCGCCGCTTGTCCTGTGCCGTCAGGCTTGCCACCGTCTCCCATGGGCCGCCGTCATAGCTGGCGGCCACCTCCACCGTACTGCTGCACTCGGCATCCAGCCGCAGCGTCAGTCGGGAAAGATACCGGTCCTCGGCCCCGTCCAGCCCAATGTCACCAGTGGTCAGCTCAAAGTTCAGCTTTTCCTCCACACCGTCGGTGGCCTGCCAGTCCGCTTCGCGGCTGGGATCTGCGGCCCACAGTGCCTGCCCGTCCCACAGATAAAGCTGTCCGCCGGTGCTGGTCATCTCGTAGGAGCACACGTTTTCTTCGCTCCAGAGCGCGCGCTCGGTATCGTACACCAGCAGCCTTGCCGTATTTTCGCCTGCCGCCGTGCGGGCCACATGCAGGTAATAGCGGCCATCCAGCGCACTGCCCACCGCGCTCTGCACATTGGCCAGTCGGCCCGAATCCAACGCGCCGGACACTTTTGTTGGAATGCTGCCGTCCCATGCCATCACACCGTCCGGCGAAAGATAATAGAGCGTCTCGTTCAGCACACACAGGCTGCGCGCCGCGTTTTTGGCAACGCCCCGGCAGCGCAGCGAGGTGAGCTGAAAATCCGAAGGCTTGGAGCCATAGAGCTTGTGCAGTGTGTTCTCCTTAAAGAACAGCGCATAGCCCATGCATGTGGCCGCGCCGGTAAACGCACCATCGCTGCCCACCGTCACTGCGTAGCTGTCTGCCGCAATGCCCCGGTAGGAAAACCAGTTGGTGGGGTCGCCTAAGCGGCAGGCATAGATCACGTTTTCCTTGCTGCTGCAGCCCCATACCCGGTTGTCGCACTCGGTAACGTAGTCCAGATCCGGCACGCGGCGTTCCATCCGCACCGGCGTGCTCACCGCAAAGCTGCGTGTCTCCTTGCCGTCCAAGCTGGTCCACTGGGCGCTCTCGGCGCTCTGCACCAGCGTGCCGTAAACATGATCTCCCTCCGGGCTTACCCGCACGCGCAGCCCGTTTTCCAGCACATCGTAAACTACCAGATCCCCGTCCAGCTTTGTCCACATGCCAGCCTGCTGTGCTGCCGTGCCCTGCACGGTCACGGTGTCCCACTGGGCAAATAGCCTCTGCGCGCCCGCCGCTGTGATGCGGCAGTATTCCAGCGGCACTGCCGTCCAGCTGCCGGAGGATGCGCTGTACTCTTCCAGCGTGCTGGTGCTGGCCCATGGGTGCTCCTCGTCCTCCACCTTCAAAAAGAGCTGTCCGTCTGCAGGCTTCTCCGGTTCCTCCTTGCCGTAACCGCTCACCTCGTAGGCCTTGCCCGCGGCATCGCAGGGTGCAAACTGCACGCTCTGTCCCTCTGCCTGCCATACAGCTCCCAGTGCCGAAACACTTCCGTCCGCTGTATCAAAGGCTACCTTGTCCGGGAAGATCAGGATTTTTGTACCAATGCCCACCAGTGCCTTTTTGCCGTCGGTCACTGCCTCGGTGCAGGTCACCGGGTTCGCGCCGTCGGCATCCGGCGTGTAGATCAGATCCTTCCCGCAGACGGTCAGCAGCCCGTTCAGGTGATACATGCCGTTCAGCCCGGTCAACTCCCTCAGCTTGCGGCGCGGCTTGCGGGTGCTCAGCGCCGGGAAATCCCGGGCAGAAAAATTCACGCCCGCGCTGTACTCTGCTTCCGAGCAGGCATAGGTCTCGTTCAGCCCGCCGAATACCCGCACAAGACTGCGGCTGTTCTGCAGCTTCGCTCTGTTTGCCAGAACCATGCTCTCACCTCCTTACCAGCGCCACTGGGCACCCGTCAGGGTCGGGTAGCTGCGCCGCAGCCACGCCGCCAGATCTGCCAGCAGACTGTTGTACTGGGCCTGCTCCCCGACGTAGCGGTCGGTCTCACCAAGGGCCGCATCGGTCATGGCACACAGATAATGCGGATACAGCGCATCAAAAGGTGCCGGTGCCAGCAGCACATCGTCGTCCTGCAGGCTGTCATCCCATGCAAGGTCTGCGCCCACATCGTCGTATGCATCTGTGATGCTGTTTTTAAAAAAGCGTTCCCGCAGCATCGCGTCTGCTTCCTTCAGCCACGCCTGCCGGGTGGCCAGCGCAATGCGGCTGCCCGGGCGCAGCTCTTCGGCGCGTTCCAGCGCCTGTCCTACGGTCATATGCTCACTCTCCTTTTTATAAAGGCCCGGCCGGGCAGGCTCCCCAGCCGGGCTTTTTGTCTGTTTCGGGTTTACTGGGCGGCGTTCTCTGCCGCCGCAATGCGGGCGGCGGTCAGCTCATCCTGCATCTGGCTGTGCTCCAGCACCTCGGCCACTTCGGGCGGCACTTCCACCTCCACGCCGCGGCGGATCTTATAGTTCACACCGTTCACGCTCACGAACAGATCGCCCTTGTAGCGGCTGTTATCCTTGAACAGCCGGATGCGCACATTTTTCTTTTCAGCCATGGCTCACGCCTCCTCAGTTTGCAGCAGCGGTGGCGGAATAGCTGGACGCACTTTCAATGCGCACCATGTACTGCTCCACCAGACGCTCTGCCGCACGCATGCCCTTCCAGCCCACGGAAGCGCGCTGGTTCAGCGGGTCGTCGCCGTAGCCCAGCTGCTTGACGATGTGCTCCAGACCGCCGCCTTCCAGCTCGGTCACGCCGTAGGCGTGGGCGCCCAGCACCAGCGTGCCGAACACGGCCAGACCCTCCGGGCAGGTAGCGTCCTTCCAGATCTTCGCCTCGCTGGTCTCGATGAAGCGGATGTTGCCCAGCTTGCCGATCTCGCCCCGGAACATGGCCTCCGGGTCCGCGTACTTGTGCACCTCGATGAACTCCTTGCTGGTCTTCAGGTCGTAGGCAGCGTAGGGGTGGATGATGGCAATGTAGCTGTCGCCGATGGGGTCGGCGTTCATCGCGCCAAGCTGGGCGGCGGCTCGGAAGAACAGCTTCGGGGTCAGGGTGCAGGTCTTGTCCAGTGCCTTGCGGCTGGCAACGGCAGTCTCGGTGCCGCCTGCGGCCAGCTTGGGCGCATAGATCACATTGGTGCCGCCCGCCAGCACATCGCGGGTAATGCTGTCCATGGTGCGGCCTGCCTGACTTGCCAGCACACGGGTGGCCTGCACCACATTGTTGTCAATGGCGGTCATCTGCAGCACGTCGGTCAGCGGAGTCCAGCCGCCGTACTGGTGCAGATCGCTGGTGATGGTGGTCACATTCAGTGCCTGACCGTTCGGGGTCACGCCCTCGGTCAGCGGAGTGGATGCCTTGGGCAGGCTGTCGTACTTGCGGAACTCAATGGTCTTGCCGCCGTTCTGGGGCACAGGGTAGTAGTCCGCAAACTGGTCGTGCACCAGACGCGGCTCTGCCTGATCGATGAGACGCTTCTCGTAGAAGGTCTTCATCTCTTTCGACATGGTAGCGGTGGTGTTCAGGTTTTCCGCAAACAGCTGGATGTTGAAATTCTTGTTCATGCTCATATTCCTTTCTCTTGTAAAATAGTCACAATTCGATCTGTGCTCCGTGGAGCACACGGCGTTCCAGTGCTTCTCGCTGGGCGCGGGTCATGCTGGCTACATCCGGGCGGACGGTAGCCGCGCCGCCGGGCCGGATGCCGTTTTCGGTGGGCCGTGCGGCCCGCTGCTGAATGCGTTCCACCACGCCCTGCTCCACAGCCTGCGCTGCAGTGCGCAGGTTTTCGTCGTAGTGGGCCAGACGGTACGCATCCCGCACCCTCATGCCGGGCAGCTGCATCAGGCGGCGCATCTCCGGGCTGCGCAGCTCGTTCTGCAGATCAAAATCCGGCTGGCTGCGGCGCATGGCCGCTTCCTCTGCCGCCCAGCGGGCATGCAGGCTGCGCACCGTGTTTTCCACCGGCATCGGCAGAGGCGGCAGCACCGGGCACTCCGGCTGTGCTGGTGTTTCCGGCTGCTTTTCCGGCTCTGCCGGGGTCTGCCGGGGCGCTTCCGGCTGCGCGGCGGGGGCTTCCGGTTTCATGGTGCCCGCAGCCACTGCCTGCCGGGTCTGCTCCGGGCTCAGCGCGGGTGCGGCTTCCCCTTCTGCAAACAGCTGCAAGTCCATCATGCTCTGCTGTCCGCTGCGGCTCACATCCGCAAAGCGCAGGTTGTCCGGGTAACGCTCTGCCAGCAGGGTAAAGCCCGCCTTGGCCAGTTCAAATGCACCCTGCACCCACGGCGCTACCGGTGCCTGCACCGCCACAGCAAGGCGCGGACCTTCCGGCTCGTCCCATGCATCGCTGCGGGCGCTCTCCTCCCCTGCCAGCAGGTACACCAGCGCCTGCATCAGGGTGCTTGCGCCAGCGCATACGATGTCCTGCCCGGCGGGCGCGTAGCCCGCGTGACCGGCGGCTTCCAGCCGCAGGCTCAGCCCCTTGGGGCCGTCCAGTTCGCTGTAACATACCTTGATCATCTCACTTCACCTCCTTTCCGTTCCAGTTCATGGCGCGGGCAGCCGCCGCCACCGGCAGCTGTGCCGTCAGGCCGGCAGTGTCCTGCGCCGTTTGGGTGCCGCCGGGCTGCTGCGCAAGAGCGGCGGTCAGTCTTGCCATCTGCCCTTGCAGCTGCAACAGCTGCTGCGCCAGCGTGCCGTTCTGCCGCACCCGGGCGCGCACCTTTTCCACCCCTTCAAAGTCCATCATTTCCAGCGCCGCAAGAGCAGCGTCCGCGTTGGCCGGTGCAAAAAATCCCAGCTTGTAGCACTCCTTGGCGGTCTCGTTCTGGGACAGGCGGCTGAAGGTGCTCTTTTTGGCGGCGCTGACCACGATGTCAAAGACAGGCTCCCGGCTGCCCAGCTCCACCCCGCCCACGGCGGGCACAGGCTTTGCGCGCAGCCCCTGCGCCGAGAAGGGCACGAATTCACTCTCGCCGCGCTGCCCGGTGATACGGAACACCCGCTGCTCGTCGTAGAACTGCCGCATCAGCTCAATAATGAGGTAGCACTGCCTTGCAAAGGCACGGTAGGCGCTCTTGAGCATATCCCGGCTCAGCTTGCTGCCCGCCTCCTGCAGGGCGGCGATGGCACTGGCAGCGGTCACGCCGCCGGTGGTGCCGCCCTGCGTCAGGTCGCGGTTGCCGCTGATCTCCTTCTGTCTCTTATACACATCTCCGAGCCCACGAGACATGC
>ENA-OZEM01001163-OZEM01001163.1-human-gut-metagenome-genome-assembly--contig:-NODE-1163-length-10127-cov-9.236597_pt1 | contig 10127 bp, 5 predicted proteins | sample MGYA00245069_ERZ653611 | MGnify/ENA primary metagenome ERZ653611 (study PRJEB26926, sample SAMN06165006) | human gut metagenome | biome: ENVO:00009003; feature: ENVO:2100002; material: ENVO:00002003... | reverse complement strand
ATTCCATTCTTTACCTAAAAATTATTCATCCCCCAAATTTCCGTGAAGAGCCAAATAATATCCTTCAGAGGAACCTGAAGCTTTCTTGTATAGAAGTGCAGGAACAGAAGAAGCACTGGCAGCGAGGCAAGGCAGAAATCGACATCCCACTCGCCGAAGAATTTCCAGATGGCATCCATGTCCTTCACCTTCTTTCAAAACAAGAGCTTGTAAGGTGGAACCTATGAAGGAGTTATATCAAAATTATATAAAATACGTATTCTATACCTATTATAGATTATAAGCATTTGCAAATACAGTGAAGAAAATGCAAGGACATGGAGACTGCCAATCAAAGGGGAAAGGGAAAAGCCTGCCCGAGAAAGACGAGACAGCCTGAAGATAAAAAGAAAAGACTCGTTTTCATCGAAGGAAATCGCGCTTCAAGAAAACGAGTCGATGATATATGAGGAAATCCTGCATTAAAAGAGATTGATTCCTCCTCAACTTCGCCGCGCTTAACATGAGGAAATGGAGAGGGGAGGAGACGGGGTGCTCGAGGGGAAAACAGAACGAAATTGGAAAACAAGCCAGCTTCGCAAAACACCATACGACCAAGCTGACGCTCGCAGAACCTTTTCATATTTTAAAAACCAATGAATACTGCACCCCTTTCTCTGGCAACAGTTAAAAGATAAGCCAGACGCCTTCCCCGCTGGGGCAGGTCAAAACCTTCCGTACCGGCGAGCGCGGCTACTATCAATGGCGATTTAAATGAGTTCACTGTAAATATAAACTATAAAGTGCTCGTTCGATGATATCCATCAGAATCGAAAAAACTGCCCATCGGGGTGGATCCAGCCTATCCTTATACTGACGCTGGTGAAAGGAGTGCAGTTCTTGAGCGATAGCGAGGTTGTATGGTTTTGCATTTGACCTTGCCCTGGAAGGGAAGGTGCCCGACCTCAAATTCTGATGTCGGGCGGATGAGTTGCATTTCGGACAGACGTTAGTCTGGTTTTCCGGTTTTAAATGCTTTCCATTTTTCCAATTTCCCCCAATAAAAAAGGACATGACTCATAAGATAGGGAAGAAGTCATGTCCTTGGAGGGGGCTATTTGCTGTATTTCTGGAGGAAGTCGGGGATGCTGAGGGGCTTGGAGTAGTAGTAGCCCTGAAGGTGGTCGACGCCGAGGGCTTTCATCTTGTCGGCCATTTCTTTTGTTTCTATGCCTTCGGCGGTGATCATGAGGCCCAGGGCATGCATGGTGGAGACGAGGTTCGGAAGGTAGGGGTCGGGATGGCTGCAGTAGTCTTTGACGAGGGAGATGTCGATCTTGATCTCGCTGAAGGGGAGGTCTTTCATGCGGCTGGCGTTGGAGTAGCCGGTGCCGTAGTCGTCGAGGACGATGTCGAAGCCCATTTCCTTGAGGAGGTTGATCTGCTTTTTCCCGTTCGGGTTGAGCGCTCCGTCTTCGATGAGTTCGAGGCGGATGGTGAAGAAGGGGATGAAGTATCTGCGGCGGATTTCGTTCAGGTGGTCGGCAAGGTCGAGGTTCAGACATTGGGTGGGAGCGAGGTTGACGTGGATCCAGTTCATGTTGCAGCGGGTAAGGCCGCCTGCGCTGATGAACTGGCAGGTCTTATCAAAGACCTGATCGTCGAGGGCGTTGATGACGCCGATGGAGTTGGAGAGCTCGATAAAATCACCCGGCGGTATAATAGTGCCGTCGTCGTCACGGAGGCGCGCGAGGGCTTCTGCACCGGTGAGTTCTTCTGTCTTGGCATCCATGAGCGGCTAAAGGAAGATTTCGATGGAGTCGGTTTCGATGGCTTTGCGGAGGATTTTGCGGATGTGGGTCTGGCGCTCGGCGCGCTGTTTGTATTTCTCGTCGACGACGATGTCCTTGTGCTCGAGGGTGTCGATGTCGTTGAAGGCAAGCTCCAGAGATTCGCGGAGTTCGGCAGGGCTAGAGTAGTTGAGGCGGTTGTCGATGTAGCAGCAGCCGATGTCAAAGGAGGCGGATTCGCCTTCCCTGATCCATGGGTCCTTGAATTGCTGATGGATTTTGGCAATGTCCGCATGAATGTCCATGAAGCCCGGGGAAACGATGAGGAAATGGCCGTTATCGAGATAGAAGCAGTATTTCTTCGGAAATTCGTTCCTGATGTATTCGCCGAAATGGGAAAGGTAGCGGTCGACGACGGCGCTTCCGTAGGAGACGCGGCACTGGTTGTAGCTGCGGATGGCAAATCCGAAGCCGCAGGCCTGATGGTGTCTCAGCGGCTCTTTCATGAGGAGATTGAAGGCAGCACTGGAGAGGAGGCCGGTTTTCTTGTCCTTGAAGAGGTCCGGGTTCCTGACGGTGATGTAAATACAGGAAACGCCGAGTGTGATGAAGAAGGGCAGGAAAAGAGTCTGCCAGTCGATGGCTTCGAGGATGGTGCCGGCGGCAATCAGGGCGCCGGAGAGGAGGAGGCCGTCGATCTGTTCTTTGTTTTCCTTGTTTTCCGATGTAGCCGCTGCGATGAAGCAGAAGACGAGGTAGAAGAGAAGGAATCCATAGAAAGGCACATAGAGGGGTCCCTGGAGGACGCCGAGGTCAGGGTCGATGGTGAAGAAGCACGCATGCCATGGTGTAGTGATGACGACGATGGCCATCACCGCGACGGGGATGGCGGAGAGCGTGAACCATTTCTTGTCGATCCGGTCAGCCATGTGGAGCGTTTCCATTGTGTGGCGGAAGGCGCAGAAAGCGGTCAGGAGGGAGCCTATGTAGTAAAGGACGTTGAAAAGGTAGATCAGCCAGTAGGGCACCTGCTTCCAGTGCGCGCAGACGGCAGCTCCCACGATGCCAAAGAGGATGGTGACGAGGGTCATGACCATCGTGTCCCTGAAATAGAGGGTATCTTTCAGCGGGATTTCGCGGTTCTTCATATAGAAATGAAGGAAAAGAAGGAGGATCGGAATCGAGGCAAGGCAGAAATCCACGTTCCAGTCGCCAAAGAAATTCCAGACCGCGTCCATTTTACTCGCCTTCTTTCTATGACCAGTGCGCAAAAGCAGCGCACGCTAAAACCAGCCGGATATATAAAGAAAGTATAAAACACTTTATCCTATCTTTATTATAAATGAGATTCCTTTGTATCAAAAGGAAATAAGCCATAAAAAGATGTAAATTATTCGATGAAATAAGAGGAAAATTTTATGGCGGTTGGGGGCAGATGGGTAAGTGGAAGAGTGAAGACAGGACGACCTTGCTGCGCTCGAGGAGATGATGTTTTCGGCGCATGCGCGCCACTTTCCCCGGTTTTCTTCTTTCCATCTCGCCCTCGGCTGCGGTTTTAAAGGTGCAATTGGAAAGCACTGTTTTTTCGGATTTCCTGATTCAAAAGTATCCTGCACAAAGTCTCTCAAAATTGTCGTAAAGTCCCATAAAATCTGCCTAAAAGTATACTTTCGGATAATTTAAATCGACCATCTTCCATGTTATATTTTAGATAGGGAATAGTAAGAAAGTGTTTATTTGTCTTCAAGGGGTGGGGATCATCATGGGGAGACGGGATGCTTTATTACGGTTATCGATTATGGCGGCATTGCTGCTCGGCGGGGCGATGGCGCCTGTTTTTGCTGCAGATGTGAAGAATCTGTCGGTGACAGTTTCTTCTGGCACGCAGGCGAATGCGTATGGGGGCTATACGATAGAGGAAGGGGCGAGTGCGCTTCAAAATGCGCTGACTCTTTCCGGCCCGGCGAAGGTGTTGGGGGCGTCTGCAGGGGGCTAGTCGCGCTGGGGGAATGCCGAGTGGAATACGCTGACGATCCGGCTGGATGAAGACGGTCTTTTAGGACCGTCGGACATTGTGGGCGGCGGTGTGGCTGAGTCGGAAGGCGGCGGCGCAGCCGTGCATAATACGGTGTATATAGAAAGCGGCACGGTCGAAGGCACTGTAGAAGGCGGGGTCGCTGTCGGGATCAATGGAGTTGGCGACGGTACCGGTGATGTTTTGCCCAATCAGGTCACCATGAGCGGGGGCACGGTCTATAGTGTTTTCGGCGGTGAGACAGGGGAAGGAAATGCCAATGACAACGTCGTGACGATCAAAGGCAGCGCGGCCGTGACCGGTAAGAGCAACGCGGTCTATGGCGGCTATACGATTGATGGAACCGCTTCCGGGAATATCGTAAACATCGAGGATGATGCGGATATTCATGGCGAGATCATGGGCGGCTATACCCGGGCAGGAAGCCTTATTTCCGGAAATAAAGTCAATGTGACCGGAGGAAATGTAAACGAGAATACGGTGTACGGCGTTTATACGGCGTACGGCGACGTACTGGATAACCAGGCAGTCATCAAGGAAACGGGCCAGGCAGGAAGCAGCGATACCAATTCCGTCTATGCCGGCTTTACCAACATCGGAGCGGCAGCAGGGAATATCCTGTACATTCAGGATAGTGCGGAAATCGCAGGGTCGGCCTTCGCCGGGTATCAGGGCGGTTTCATATCGTCCGAAACGGTCGAGCGCAATCAGGTCTTCATGAGCGGAGGCTCGGTAGGCGGCGATCTGACGGGCGGCAGCAGCAATAATGGCGGAGAGACTCTCAATAACTATGTGGAAATCACCGGAGGCACTGTATCGGGCAATGTATACAGCGGTTTTACGGATTCGGCGGACGCTCTGGAGAATACGCTGACCGTTGCAGGCGGTCGTGTGGAAGGCAGCTTGTTTGGCGGTTACTCCAACACAGGCACGGCGAATGAGAACAAGCTGACCTTCAGCGCGGGCACGGCAGGATCTGATGCGTATGGCGGCTATGCCCAGGAAGGCGCAGATGGAAATGAAGCCGTACTCTCCGGCACGAGTGTACTGGAAGGAAATGCGGCAGGCGGATCCTCGGCAAGGGGAGAGGCTTCGGGCAACTCGCTGACCATCAAGGAAAATAGCGAGGTCAAGGGCGATGCCGCAGGCGGCGATGTCTACATGGGTACTATTTCAAAAAATATTATCACCATCCAGTATAACGCCAAGGCAGACGGCAATGTGTACGGCGGCATCCAGCAGATCGACCCGGCGCTGCTGGAGTCGGCGGAAGAGGTCATCGAAGAAATTAACAGCAATACGAATCTGAGTGATGAGAATAAGAAGGCGCGCATGGCTGCCATCCAGACCCAGCTCGCGCAGATCCAGGCATCCATGACAGGAACGGCTGAAGGAAATGAAGTCACCCTGAACGGCGGTACTGTGGCCGGCAAGACATACGGCGGTTCCGTCATGGGGACGGGTAATGCTGAAGGAAACAGCGTCACGCTGAACGCAGGCTCGGTCAATGACGATATTTACGGCGGCTACGCGGCAAATGGAAGCGCGCTGGATAATACCGTCACAATTAAGGGCGGCACGATTGCGCCTGCTGCCAGCCTCTACGGCGGATACAGCACGACAGAAAGCAGCGGCAACAGCCTCAATTTCTACGTTAGAGATGTCACCGTGAAGAATCTGAAATATTTCCAGACACTCAATTTCTACGTACCCGCCGGTACGACGGCCGGGGAAACGATGCTCGAAGTCACGGACGCAGCAGACGTTTCCGGCGCGGCCATCAGGGCGGCTGTCGAAGATACGACTCAGCTTAACCCCGGTGAGGTCATCAACCTGATCCATACGACGGAAAGTCCGATCCTGACGGAAGGAACGACTTACGGCATGATGGACGGCAAGGACCAGGTGACGGACGTCAACCTTCCGCAGAGGACCGTTGGAATCAAGAAACAGGATGCGAATACCATCGTCCTCTATGTCCCGGGCGACAGTCCGATCACCACGGACCCGGGGACGAAAGTCATACCGGACGAAAGGGAATCCGGCACGACGCTTATCAGCGAAGGCAGCGATCTGGCGGTCAATGAAGGCTTCGAAAGCGCCCTTGCTGCGCACGAGGCAGGCTGGATCGAAGACCACTCCATCAAGGCGAAATTCATCCCTTACGTCGTCCTCGGCGGCCACAACCTGCGCTATGATACAGGTTCTGAAGTCGATTCGAACGGATTCAACGGCGAAGTGGGCTTCGTGAAACGGTCATATCATGAGGATTATATCGATACCATCATGCCGTTCTTTGAATACGGGGATGGAAACTACACCGTCCACTATGAAGACGCCCGCTCCGACGGAGACCAGCGCTATATCGGCAGCGGCATCCTCATCCGCCGGGATAAAGACGACGGCTTCCATTACGAAGGCATGATCCGCACCGGTCACTTCGACGGCGATCTCCACGGCACCGTTTCCGGCAATCACATCAGGTACGACACCGATTCCAACTACATCGCAGCGCACCTCGGCCTTGGAAAGACATACGTCCGCGATACGAACGAATACGACCTCTATGGCAAACTGTACTGGGCCCGCCTGGGCAGCGATACCATCCTGATCAAGAATGACCTTGGCAATACCACATATGAACTGGACAGCGTAGACTCCTTCCGCACCAGACTCGGCCTTCGCTGGACAAAGAATAAAAATGAAAGCAAATCCTACTACGCAGGCATCGCCTGGCACTACGAATTCGCAGGCAAAGCCAAAGCATGGCACGGCGACTACAGCACCCCGTCCTCCAGCCTGAAAGGCTCGAGCGCTTTCCTCGAACTCGGCTGGCAGACCAAGGTCACCGAAGAAGATCCATGGGGCCTGGACCTCCGCGTCAGAGGATGGACCGGCAAGAAAGAAGGCTTCACCTACTCCGCGACGATTAGCAGAAGATTCTGAGTAAGCGTGTGCATATATTACGAAAAAAGGACCATGCCTTGTGATTATACTTGGCACGGTCCTTTTGGATTTCTTTATGCTTCTTCCGCAGCGGCCGGTATTTCTACTGGTGTTTCGTAGTCGCGGATGGGTTTTCTTTCTATGAGGCTGACTCCTCCGAAGGTGAGGGCGCAGACAATCCATTCGGCGTAGATGACGTGGGGGAGGATGCGGACGGCGGGGACGAGCATCCAGAGGACAAGGACGGCGATGGAGGCGAGGAGGGTGTAGAGGGCGGCGCTTCTGGAGCAGAGCCGCGGGGCGTACATGGTCATGAGGACGATGACGGCGAAGGCGGTCATGAGGGAGAGGCCGGCCATGAGGGTGGAGATGATACCGCTGATGGTGAGGGCGAAGCCGAGGGTCAGAAGACCCAGGGCGAGGACGGAGAGGCGGGTGATTTTCATGTATTTCCTTTCCGTCATGGATGGATCGACGAAGCGTTTATGGATGTCGTGGGAGTAGAGGGTGGCGGCGGAGAGGAGCAGGTTGCATGCGGTGCTGACGTCGGCGGCCCAGAGGGAGGCGAGGGTGATGCCTGCGATCCATGGATTGAGCGTCATGATGAGGCGCGGAAGGGCGGTGGCTGCGTTGATATCCGGGTACATTTCAGCGGCGATGACGCCCAGGAGCGCGGAGAGGAAGCCGACGGGGAGCATAATGAGGCCGCCGATGATGAAGCCTTTCTGTGCGGTGCGGACGTCTTTGGCACCGAGGGAAATCTGGATGATGGCCTGGAGGGAGAGGTTCACGGTAATGAGGACGACGATCCAGGTGGTGATGGTCATTCCGCCCACGCCGCTGATGAAGTCGAGGGAGTGGATGGAGGGCATGTGAAGGGCGACGTTCGTCATGCCGCCGGCCAGCTGGACGATGATCCAGGAAGCGACGGTGATGCCGATGTACTGGAGGGTGACGTTCAGGAGGTTCGACTGGCTGGCGGACCACATGCCGCCGATCAGGGTGATGCCGATGAAGACGACGGCGCTTATCAGCATGCCGGTAAGAGGCGTGAAGAAATCAGGAAGGAGAGCCGAGAGGATGGCGCCGCCAGCGACGAACTGGAGGCTCATGATGACGAGTTGGACGAGGATCTGGCAGGCAATCCCTGCGATCATGCTGTTTCTTCCATAGTATCTTTCCAAGAGTTCCGGCACGGTCGTGATGTTCATACGGCGGTACCTTTTAGCGACCGTGAGGCCCATGACAATGGCGCCGATGCCCCAGGCAGCGGTGTACCAGCCGGCCGAGAGGCCCTTCGTGTACGCCTGCTCAGCCACGCCGATTGTAGACGCGCCGCCGACAGCCAGGCCGACCACGGAAACCATGACGAGCGGAGTCGTCAGCTTTCTTCCCGCGAGCACGTAGTTTTCGACCGAACCGGAAGAACGGTACTTCACGTACGCACTGATCAGGAAGAGCACGCCAATGTAGGCGCAGATGATGAGGATTTGAATGAGTGAGTTTTCCATAGCGGGCCTCCTTGAATTAAAATTTCCAAAAAAATATCGCCCCTAATAGGGACGATGAGATCGCGGTACCACCCTGCTTACCCGTATAAATAAAAAAGAGCGATTCCAAGGCTCGAAAATTTCGAGGGACCACCCTGCACATACGGATCAACTTGAACGCCAGCTAACGGGGGCTTCCGGCAAAACCTACTGAAATTTCAGCTCTGCGGTTCGGGAAAGAACTTCACACTGCTTCACCTGCCGGTTTTCACCATCCACCGGCTCTCTGAGAGGCTCCGTAATCCTACTTTTTTCCGTCAATACCTTTTTCTTTGGAAATATGTTGTCTGTATTATACAGGAAATCCGGAAACGCGCAAGTGATTTTTGAAAATTTTTCCGATTTCTTACAGATTAAGCCGCACCATAAAAAATTTTGAGGCACTTCGGGCAGGGCATAAAATCATAAAACAGAGGGGCGGGCATGCGCCTGTCTTCTTAAATCATAGCTTAAATTGTATAATGGAGGTAAATATAAAACGTAGAAAATTATGAAAGAAGGGGTGAAATTGAATAAGAAAATAGGACTCTCTCTGGCGGCCGCATCCCTTGCCATGACCATTTCCGGCTGCTCTGGCTCCGCCACGAGCGGCAAAGTCGCAAGCAGTGCACCGGACGGACGAGACTATGAGAGAATCGTCGTCATCTCCGACCTCCACTACCCGACAAAGACAGGCACGGACGATCCGGAACTCCGCCAGTATAAAATCGACAACAAGCAGAAGTGCCTTCAGGAAATCAACGGCTGGGACGACGTAGACCTCGTCGCATTCCCGGGCGATATGGTCGCCCTTACCGGCACCATGGACGAGATGAACACCGTCAAAGCCTTCACCGACAACCTGAACAAGCCGAAGGTATTCACCGCAGGCAACCATGAAATCTTCTATCGGGATGTCTTTACAAAAAAAGGCGACGTCATCTCCGCCAGCGAAAGCGTGAAGAAACAGCACCTCGAGAATTACCAGAAGGTCTTCGGCCCCCTGCACAGCACGAAGGAAATGATGGGCTACCTCCTCATCTTCCTCTCGACCGATGACGTGACAGGAAACCTTCCGACAGAAATGTCCAAGGACGAACTCGAATGGTTCAAGAAGACACTCGACGCCAACAAAAAGAAACCAACCATCATCTTCTTCCACGCCCCGCTGACCGGGACACTGATCCCTTATAACGACAAAGTGGGAAGCCCGAGAAGCTTCGCCCAGCCATCCGCCAAGATCGACCAGATCCTCATTCTGAACCCGCAGATCAAACTCTGGGTCTCCGGCCACACTCACACCCCGCCGACCCAGCCCACATTTGATAACGACATCAACTACTACCACGGAAAGATCCTCGATGTCTACAACCCCACCTGGGACGGCAAGACCATCTGGACCAACTCCCTCTACCTCTACAAAGACAAAATCGTCATCAAAACCTACGACATGGACAAACACGAGACACTCGATAATTTGACGAGAACCGTGCAGATAGATAGGTAAAGGAAAACCGGGGAAAACAGAACGACAGGGAACACAAGAAAACAAAAAAAGACGTGCCGCAAATGGACACGTCTTTTTTGTGTGGAAATGAAACTGCGATGTACTGAGTCCTGACTTTCCAGAGCATCGCCAACACTTGCCTTCCCAGAGCGCCGCTAATACTCGCCTTCCCCGTCTGGGAAGGTCAACACCCTTAAACCTCGCTGCGCTCGTGAAAAATAGGAAATTTTTGCTTATCACTATCTTTATTATAAAAAATAGAATGACAAATGTAGTCATGTAAATAAAAGGTTCTTCACGCTTTTTTGTGGGATAAAAATAATAACATATAAAATTGGCAT
>ENA-OZEM01001155-OZEM01001155.1-human-gut-metagenome-genome-assembly--contig:-NODE-1155-length-10171-cov-4.368525_pt1 | contig 10171 bp, 8 predicted proteins | sample MGYA00245069_ERZ653611 | MGnify/ENA primary metagenome ERZ653611 (study PRJEB26926, sample SAMN06165006) | human gut metagenome | biome: ENVO:00009003; feature: ENVO:2100002; material: ENVO:00002003... | reverse complement strand
ATCTACACGTAAGGAGTCGTCGGCAGCGTCAGATGTGTATAAGAGACAGTTGTACAGCAGTGCAAATTCCTCTGTCTGCCGGATGACCTCGTATTGCGGGTAGGCGTCCAGCGCGGCAGCGGAAGTGATCAGATAAGAGCCGCTGTCGGCGGCGAAGGCCTCCGCCCCACCGTCGCAGGGGGTGGCATCGGTGAGCCACTCGGTCTCCATCAGCTTGATCTGCTGCCATTTTCCGGCGTCGATATAATAATGTGCCTTCGCGGGGGTGGAGCAGTCGGCCAGAAGGAGCGAAAGCCCGGTCACGGAGCGAGAGGGTTCCACGGCGTACCGCCAGACATTATGAGCCGAAAAGCAGACCACCAGCCCCAGAGAGAGGGTCAGCAGAAGCTTGGGCCATGCGGCAGAAGGAAGCCGGTGCTTTGCCTGATGAACGGCAAGAGCGCTCAGAAGAACGATGGCCGGATAGACACAGAGAATATACCAGAACAGCTTGGAAGAGGCCGCCGAAAAAAGAACAAAAGGCACCAGAACCGCCAGCACGCAGACCAGCGCATCGTAAAAAGGGGCGCTGCGCAGCAGCAAAACAAGCCCGAACATCGAAAGCAGGATCAGGAAAATTGAGCTGACACTGCGGGCCAGAACGCCCAGATAAAAATAGACAGGAGCGGCGTGGTTTTCCAGCGAGCCGGTGGCGCGGTTGACCACATCGTAGGTGAACATGGAGATCAGAAACGAGAGGCCGTCTTTCCGCCAGCGGGCCAGCGCCCAGAGCCCGGCGGGGCCAAGGCTGGAAAGGGCGCAGAGGGCGTAGTGCTTCAGGCGCATCTGTGGAAAGCGCCCGGTGAACAGCAGCGTCAGCAGGACGAGCAGCGCGATGGTCCCGGCGTGCCAGCCTTTTGCGAGGAAGGCAAACGAGAATGCGAGGCAAGCGCCGTAAGTCCATGAAAACTTCCGGTGGCTTTCGCACAGGCAGAGGACGGCGATCGTGTAGCAAAAAATGAACAGCGCGTCCGCATCGCCGTTGCGGGCGGCGTGATAGTAAAACAGCTTGCCGCAGGAGGCAAAGGCGAACAGGGAGAAAACGGCCTCGGTTTTTCCATAGCGCTTCCAGAGGAAGGCGGCGCAGAGCAGTGCACTCAGAAACATGGAAACGCCGGAGAAAAAGCGCAGACCATAGGCGTTATACCCGAACAGTTTATAGCCCAAAGCGATGAGCCACTCGCTGAGGGGCGGCTTCAGGTTCCAATAGTCGGGCGAGTAAGCATAGGTAGTGACGATCAGTTCGCCGGTTTGGAGCATTTCGTAGGCGCTGACGCCGTGGCGGGCTTCATCCCAGTCCATCAGCTCACCGTAGTCCAGATGGTAAAAACAGAGCAGCGCAAGGAACAAGATGCCCGCCGCCAGCCCACAGGCCAGCAGGATGCGCTTGGTTCGGGGATTTTTCATGAAGACCTCCCTTACTGCACCATCTGCCGCAGCGCGTCGGGCTGGAGCAGTTTGAAGCTGGAGCGGTAGGTGTCCAGCAGACCGTCGCGCTGCATGAGGCTGAGCTCCCGCGAAAGAGCGCTGCGGTCACAGTTGAGGTAGTCCGCCAGCTGGATGCGGGAGTAGGGGATGGAGAAGGTCAGACTGCCCTGCTGCTCGGCTTCGCTGAGCAGGTAGGCGCAGACCTTGGCGCGCAGACTCTTCAGCACCAGCAGGTCCACCCGGCGGGAGAGGAGAAAATACTTGTCGCTGATGGTGCGGACAAGATTCTGCAACACCTTCTGGTGGGCGGCGCTGCCGTCCGAGAGGAGCAGCCGGTCGTAGGGGATCAGCAACACCTCGCACCCGGAGGCGGCAACTACGGTCACGGGGCTGTCGAGGCTGGAGCCGCCCAGCACGTCGCCGAAGACGCCGCCGGGCCCCATCTGGGCGATGGGCACCCGTGCGCCGCCCGGCGCGGGGCGGTAGGCCTCGATGCTTCCGGTCAGTACCACGCCCACCCGGCGGTTGGCGGCCCCGGCCTGAACAAGGGCTTCCCCCCGGCCGTAGCTGCGGATGACAGCGCCCAGCTCGTCCAGCAGAACGCGGAGCGCGTCGGCTTCGATGCCGGTGAAAAGAGAGGTCGTTTGCAACAAAGGAAGAATGTTTTCCATAATCGTCCTGTGAGGCGTTCTCCGGGCCCTCACCGCCCTTTGATGATTCCGTTGCGCGTGCAACGGTATTTTTGGCTCTATTATAGTAAACTTGAGCCTGTAAAGCAAATGTTTTTCGAAAAATTTGCAAATTTGCTCGGGTTTGGAACAAATCGAGAGAGGAAGGAACAACACAATGATGAAAAAACTGACATCTCTGCTGCTGTCGGTGGTGCTGCTGGTCAGTCTGCTGGCGTGCGGCGCATTGGCCAAGACCAACTCCACCGTCCGGGTGGCGGGCCTGAAGGGCCCCACCACCATGGGTCTGGTGAACCTGCTGGCCATGGAGGAAAACGGCACCGCTTCCCAGAAGTATGACCTGCAGCTCTACGGCGCAGCCGACGAGATCGTGCCCAAGCTCATCAAGGGCCAAGTGGATATCGCGGCCATCCCCGCAAACCTTGCCGCCACCCTGTACCAAAAGACCAACGGCGGCATTCAGGTCATGGCCGTCAACACGCTGGGCGTGCTGTACGTGGTGGAAAAGGGAGACACCGTCCACAGCTTTGCCGACCTGAAGGGCCGCACCATCCTGTCCACCGGCAAGGGCACCACGCCAGAGTACGTGCTGCGCTACCTGCTGACCAAGAACGGCATCGACCCGGACAAGGATGTGAAGATCGAATACTACAGCGAGGCTTCCGAGGTGACTGCCCAGATGGCTGCCACCAAGAAGGACGCCATCGCTGTTCTGCCCCAGCCCTATGTGACGGCCGCTCAGATGAAGGACAGCGACCTGCGTGTGGTGCTGGACCTGACGAAGGAGTGGAACAAGGTCTGTGACACCCAGCTCATCACCGGCGTCACTGTGGTCCGCACCGCTTACGCCGAGGATCACCCGGAAGAGGTCATCAACTTCCTGAAGGATTACCAGAAGAGCGTGGAGGCCGCCAACAACGATATCGACGGCACCGCTGCCCTGTGCGAGAAGGTGGGCGTCGTGGCCAAGGCGGCCATTGCCAAGAAGGCTCTGCCCAAGTGCAACATCGTCTACCGCATCGGCGACGAGATGAAGGCCGACGTCAACGCCTATCTGCAGGTGCTGTACGATGCTTCCCCCGCAGCCGTGGGCGGCAAGCTGCCGGACGGCAACTTCTACTACACCAAGGCTACCGTTGCCAAGCGGGTGCAGAAAGCCTTTGAGAGGCTGGTCGCTTCCGTAAAATAAGGATAAAACAAAAAGGGCTGTTGCAGACTCCTTCCGACATCGCTTACGCGATGCCACCTCCCTCAATGAGGGAGGCTTTCACAGCTTGCCGTCACGCTAAGGCTCCCTCCGAGAGGGAGCTGGCACGGCGAAGCCGTGACTGAGGGAGTTTGTAACAGTCTTTTTCGTTAAGGGCAGAAAACCCCGATTCCAAGGCCGACGAGGGCAGGGACGACCCAGCCGAAGCCGAACTGCCCCAGCGGCAGGGCGTTTGCAAACACGGTGGTCAGCGGCAGGGCCGCGAGGACGCTCTGCGCGGCGGTCAGTGCAACACAGCCCACGTAGGCCGGGCGCTTCTGGAACTGCGCGGGCAGGAAGGAAAGGACGATCAGCACGATGGCGACCGGGTAAAGCGCATGGAGCACCGGGGTGGACAGCCGGATGATGCCCGCAAGGCCGATGTTGGAGATGAGCATACTGGCTGCGGCAAAAAAGCCCGCGATGGCCGGGTAGGGGATGCGGGGGAGCAGGGTGTGGAAATACTGCCCCACGCAGGAGATGAGCCCGACGCAGGTATTGAAGCACGCCAAGAGGAAGATGGCCGCCAGCAGCACCTGCCCCGCCCGGCCGAAGAGGGTGCTGGCAAGGGCCGTCAGGGTCTCGGCACCGGTGGCGCAGTCGGGATAGGCAGCCCCGGTCAGCGCGCCGGCATGGGCCAGCATGGCGTAAATGACCAGCAGCAGCCCGCCCGCTAGGATGCCGGCCCGAATGGTGCCCTGCCGGACGGCTTTCGGCTCGGTGATGCCCAGCGCCTGAATGTTCAGCGCGATGACGGCCCCGAAATTGAGCCCGGCGAGGGTGTCCATGGTCTGATAGCCGCCAAGAATGCCCTCCAAGGCGGGCAACTGAGCATAGGCGGCAGCAGGGGTGCCGTACTGTGCGGCGACCGGGTGGAGCAGACAGCCCGCGAAAAGGATCAAAATCAGGGCGATGAGGGCCGGGCAGAGGACATGGCCCAGCCGGTCGGTGAGCTTTTCGGGCCGGAGCGCCACGAGGAAGGCCGCCGCGAAGAAGACGACGGAATACCCTAGCTGCAGCCCGCGCCCGCCGCCCAGCAGCGGCACCAGCATCTCGAACGAAGTGCTGGCCGTGCGGGGGATGGCGAGGCAGGGCCCGATGGAGAGATAGACCAAAATCGCAAAGGCGAGGGCAAACTTCGGGTGGACCCGGCTGGCCAGACGGTCCAGCCCGCCCGCGTTGGCCACGGCGGCAACGCCCATGATGGGCAGACCGATGGCGCTGACGGCGAACCCCGCAAAGGCGTGCCAGAGGTTTGCCCCGGCTTGCGCACCAAGGTGGGGCGGAAAGATCAGGTTCCCGGCCCCGAAGAACATGGAAAAGAGCGTAAAACCGAGGAGCACCAGTTTTTTGCCGCGCAGGTCCTGCATAAAAATGCCACCTTTTCGAAAGTGAAGTGGTTGAACACGTTCCAGTGTAGAAGCAAATTGGCTTCATGTCAAGAAAAAGAAAGATGAAGAATTGTATTCTTCCACATGATGTGTTATCTTATGAAGGTGAAAAGAGAGGAGAACGGGAAGGTTCATGAAAAAAACGAGAAAAAGGCTGCTGTACGGGGCAGCTGTCGTGTTCTGGCTGGTGGTGTGGCAGCTGGCGGCCATGGCCATCGGGCAGGAAGTGTTTCTGGTGTCGCCGATTCAGGCGCTGGGCACCCTGCTGGAGCTTTTGCCGCAGCCGGAGTTCTGGCAGCGCATCGGGTTCAGCGCCGGGCGCATCCTGCTGGGCTTTTTGTTGGGGGCCGTGTCCAGCGTGGTGCTGGCCGTGGCCGCCGAGCGCTGGGCGTGGGTGGAGGCCCTGCTCTCCCCGGTGATGCAGCTGGTCAAGGCCACGCCGGTGGCAAGCTTTATCATTCTGGCGCTGGTCTGGGTGCGGGGCAGCGCCCTTTCGGTGCTTATCAGCTTTTTGATGGTGCTACCGGTGCTGTACGGCGCGGTGCGCACCGGCATTGCCGGGGCAGACGTGCAGCTGCTGGAAATGGCGGCAGTGTTCCGTCTGCCGCCGGGTCGCCGCCTGCGTGCGGTCTGGCTGCCGGCGGTGCTGCCGGCCTTCCGGCAGGGGTGCAGCGTGGCGCTGGGCATCTGCTGGAAAAGCGGCGTGGCGGCCGAGGTCATCGGCCTGCCCAACGGCAGCATCGGCGATGCGCTGTACCGTGCCAAGATCACCCTTTCCACCGGGGAACTGTTTGCGTGGACCTTTGTCATCATTCTGCTGAGCGCAGGCTTTGAAAAGCTGTTCCTGTTTGCATTGGATAAGGCCGTTGGCGCAGTGCTGGGAGAGGAGGGAACAAAATGCTGAAGATTCAACACCTGACAAAACGGTTTGGCGCGGCACCGCTCTTTACTGACCTGTGCATGGAGGTGGATGCTCCCGTGGTGCTGTGGGCGCCCAGCGGCTGGGGCAAGACCACCCTGCTGCGCATCCTGATGGGGCTGGAACGCCCCACCACCGGCAGCGTGGAGGGTGTGGGCCGGGTGGCGGCAGTCTTTCAGGAGGACCGTCTTTGCCCCCAGCTGAATGCGGTGCAGAACGTCACTTTGGTGCTGCCGGGGGCAGAAAACCAGTACAAAGAGCAAATTGTAAGCGAATTTCAACAGCTCGGAATGGAACTTGCCGCCTTGCAGCTGCCCGCCCGCAGACTTTCTGGCGGGCAAAAGCGGCGGGTGGCGCTGCTGCGGGCGTTGTGGGCTCCCAGCGACACCCTGCTATTGGACGAGCCCTTTACCGGCATGGACCCTGACACCCTGCAGCGGGCGGCAACGCTGCTGCGGCAACGCTGCGCGGGCAAGCCGGTGCTGCTGGCTACCCACGACGAAAGCGCCATCCGCGCCCTCGGCTGGCCGGTGGTGGAGCTGGAAAAGCTGGGACGTTCTTGAATGCCCTCCGCTTTGCTCTGGGCATGATTTAAGGAAATTTTGTTTTTCAAATATGGCGTTTGTTTTAAAATCACCTAAAAAGCAAGGACGTGCAACCCGCGGGCTGCACGTCCTTGCTTATAGAATATTCTTTACCCGAACAGGCTTTTGGTGTTGTGAGAGTATACGGACAGTACTAAACCGACACAGATATACAACATGAGCACCGAGCTGCCGCCGGCGGAGTAGAAGGGCAGCGTGACACCGATGACCGGCAGCACCCGCAGGTTCATGCCCACGTTCACGGCGATCTGCGCCATCAGCGCACCGCCGATACCGGCGCAGATGTAGCTGCCCAGCAGATCTTCGCTGCGGGCACCGGTGGCAAAGGTCTTGATCACCAGCGCCAGCAGAACGCCCAGCACCACGCAGCAGCCCACAAAGCCCGCCACGTTGCCGATCCAGCTGAGGATGAAGTCATTGTGGGCGTTGGGCACGCTGTAATACCTGCCGGTGAATAGGCCGTTGCCAAAGATGCCGCCGGAGCCCAGCGCGATCTCGCCGCGCTGCTGCTGGTAGATGATGTTTTTCCATACCGTCTCGCTGGGGGCCCAGCCGGTGGTGTTTTCCGGGTCCAGTACTGCCAGAATGCGGTACCACTGGTACCCCTTGCCGATCTTATCGCTGAAAAAGGCAAAGGCCACCGCCACGGCAGCGCCCGCCGCCGCAAAGGCTGCAAAGATATACTTCCAGCTCAGCCCCGCCGCAAACATCATGCAGCAGCCGATGATGCCGTAGATGATGGCGGTGCCGTCGTCGCCCTGCACATGGATGATGGCAATGGGCACCAGCAGATGCAGCAGCAGCTTTGCCAGCTCCTTTGGCTCGTTGATGCGGCTGCGCACATTGTTCAGGTGCATGGCAAAGGTCAGGATAAAGCTGATTTTTGCCAGCTCTGTGGGCTGAAAGGTAAAGCCGCCCAGCTTGTACCAGGAGTAGTTGTCGGTATCACCGGCGTTGTAGCCGATGGTCAGCGGGCCGATGGACACGTTGCGGATGACCAGCGTGGGCAGCACCAGACCCCACGTCAGCACAACGTGCACCGGCCACACTTTTACAAGGCTGCGGTAGTCCACGCAGGAGAGCAGCAGCGCAATCACGATGCCAATGGCGGCAGCGCCCGCCTGCACCAGTGCGCGGCGGTAGTCGCCAATGCCGATGATGGCACCGGTCACCTCGTCGGTGGCAAAGCCGTTGCCCTGCTTAGCTGCCCACGAGGACAGCGCCAGCACCGCCATAACGCTGCTGAAAATGCACAGCAGCAGATAGATCTTATCGCTGCGCTTAAAATATTGTCGAATGCTATCCAAGGAAAGCACCGCCTTTCGTCAGAACAGTCTGCCGGGGTGTGCCTGCGTACAGGCGATAAAAACCCAGCATATCGCTATTATACACAAATCCCCCTGCCAATGCAATGCGCCGGGTGTGACGGAATGGTAAAACATTGCCGGGATGCTTGACAAAGCTCCGGCAGCAGCCTACAATGAACCTGTGGACGCTACATTGCGTACAACAGCCCCGGCGGTGTGCCGGGGGAGAGGAACGGAAAAGAAGAAATGGAACATACAGTTTATCGCCGCCTGCTCAGTGCGGTGTGTGCCATTGCACTGGCCTTTACGATAGTGTGCCCGGCAGTGGCCGCTGCACCGGAGGAGACCACCGGCACTCCCCAGACCCTGACTGCCTCTGAGGTAAAGGAGATGCAGCAGACGGATGCCGCTGTCACCGCCCTGACCGACAGCGCCGCCTATGCCGGAATGTCGGAGGAAGAGCGTCAGACTGCTGCGCTGGCGCAGCTGGACGAGCTGGCGGCACAGGGGCTTATAGAAAAGGACAGCATCTATGTGGATGCGAAAAACGGCATGATAAGCTTTACTTACAGCTGCGGCGCACTGGGCGGTATTTTGCTCACCGACACCGAGAGTGAGACAGACGCTGCCCTGCCCGGGCCGGAGATGGAGGATGCGCCTGCCCTGCTCGCTGCCGAGAACGGTACTGTGGGCAATGCGGTTATCTACTATGCCTTTGATAACGGGGTGAACAGCAACCGCTACCCCTACTATTCTTATATGAAGGACTACTGGAACGGCTACGGGCTGGACACCCATCTGGACATGATGGTGACCGTCTCCGACCTGAAGCGGATGGCAGACTACGACCTTGCCATCCTCAGCGCCCACGGCGCGTATTATACCTATGAGTATGGCTGGCTGTGGAAAAAGCAGGCCACCGCGCCCATCATCCTGCTGCTGGAAAAATCTGATTTCTGGAACGACCTGCGCTACGGCTTGGAGCTGCTTAGCCACCGGGTCATCAAGGTGAACGGCTGCTACGCCGTCACCGGGGACTTTTTCGGCAATGCCTACCGGGGCGGTAAGCTGAACGGCACCATCGTGCTTTCGGAGACCTGCGAGTTCTACGGACGCAGCGGCCATGTGAACACTGCTCTTTCGGATGGGCTGCTCTCCGGCGGGGCAAAGGCTGTGGCGGGCTTTGTGAACAACGTATACAGCGTGTACTCCCGCAGTATGCTGTGGGCGACCGTGAACCGCCTGATCGAGGGTGAGACCTTGCAGCAGGCCATTGATTACGGCCTTGAGGTCTACGGCGAAAACGACATCGTGTGGTATCTCAACCAGAACACCGGACGGCGTCCCCACTCGGCGGCGTCCTATCCCATCATTCAGGGCGATGCCGCTGCCCGGCTCACCGCGCCCGGCACGTTGACGAACGGCGCTGCGGCGCAGCAGACCCCTGCCGCCGCCTGACCATTGCACTTTTGCACGTTTTATATTATACTTAGGGATGGCAGAGTGTCTGCCATCCCTTTTTTGAAACGATGAGGTAACCTTCATGTCAGAATATATCACCCATTCCCGCACCGAAACGGTGGCGCTGGGCAAGCGGATGGCCGCTGTGCTGGCTCCCGGGGCGCTGATCGCCTTTACCGGCGGTCTGGGCGCGGGCAAGACCGCCTTTACCGAGGGTCTTGCCGAGGGTCTGGGCTGCACCGACCCAGTGTCCAGCCCCACCTTTGCCATCGTGAACTACTACCGGGGCCCGCGCCCGCTGGCGCACTTTGACCTGTACCGCATTTCTACCGAGAACGATCTGTGCGCGGCAGGCTTCTACGATTATCTGGATCAGGGCGCTGTGGTGGCGGCAGAGTGGAGCGAAAACTTTGCCGACCTGCTGGCGCTGGAAAACCCCATCCGGGTGAACATCGAACGTCTGGACGATACCACCCGCAAGATCACCATTGAGGGGGTGACGGTATGAATATTCTGGCCGTGGATACGGCGGGCAAGACCGCCGGTGTGGCTCTGCTGCAGGATGATCGCCTGCTGTACGAGGTATATCTGGACGGCGGCATGACCCACAGCGAAACGCTGATGCCCATGATCGACAGCTGCTTAAAGCTGTGCGGGCTGACCTGCGCGGACATCGACCTGTACGCCGTCAACGCAGGCCCGGGCAGCTTTACCGGCCTGCGCATCGGGCTGGCCGCTGTCAAGGGGTTGGCCTTCCCGCGCGAGACGTTGTGCGCCCCGGTGTCTACCTTGGAAGCGCTGGCCGCTGCCCATACCGGCGAGGGCACCGTGCTCTGTGCACTGGACGCCCGCCGCGCACAGGTATACAGTGCTGCATTTGACCTTTCCACCCACACCCGCCTGCTGGACGATGACGCCCGGGCGGTGACAGATCTGGCGGATTTTGTAGAAAATTGCAAAAAGCCTCTGTTTTTTGTTGGTGATGGCGCGGGTCTGTGCTATAATAAATACAGCGATGTGCCGGGTGTGCTGCAAACACCTGTCTCTTATACACATCTCCGAGCCCACGAGACATGCGCAGATCTC
>ENA-OZEM01001130-OZEM01001130.1-human-gut-metagenome-genome-assembly--contig:-NODE-1130-length-10295-cov-6.678320_pt1 | contig 10295 bp, 10 predicted proteins | sample MGYA00245069_ERZ653611 | MGnify/ENA primary metagenome ERZ653611 (study PRJEB26926, sample SAMN06165006) | human gut metagenome | biome: ENVO:00009003; feature: ENVO:2100002; material: ENVO:00002003... | reverse complement strand
GCGGCTGTGCATTCCGGTGTGGTAGACCCGTCGGTCGATAACATGCTGAAAATCGTGCGCTGCTAAGCGCAAAAGTATATCTCCCCCGCAGGGGGACATTATTAAAAGTAAATAATGGGAACAACCAACCTACCTGGAGAGGAAACTCAAAGGGGACAATCGCATGTTGGTAAAGCGGATAAGGAGTTAATCGCAATACTTCGATGCTCCGCAAGTTCCGTATCCTATGGTTAAAGCTATACTGCCTGAACCTTAGTTCCGACTTGGTGCAAAGCATCGCCCATCGGAAAGCGATTGATACCGATGTCATTGTATGCTCGTTGTTGTTGATTTTGGACGAGTAACTTTTTGCAATGAAAGAGCGCACAGTGAGTGCGAATAAAGGGACGAACAAGGAACCTAAGGGATACTCGATACGTATACTTTTGACGAATAGCAGGATTACCTAAAGGGGGAGACCCCCATGGTAACGGAGTCACCATAGTAGTCCGAGCAAGGGAAAGCCTTGTACATGGCGAAGGGTGACAGGTAATTTCGATTAGTTAGAAAGGAGTAGGTGCGTGAGATGCGTACAGCCAAAACTGTTTTAACGGTCATTCAAGAACGTGGAAAACAAAAGAAACCTATTGAAAGAGTTTACAAGCTCTTATTTAACCGTGAATTATATCTGAATGCCTATGCTAAGTTATACCCGAATAACGGAGCAATGACAAAGGGTGTTACAGATGAAACGGTAGATGGAATGTCCATTCAGAAAATAGACAGAATGATTGAAATACTCCGTGAGGAGAAATATCAATGGAAACCAGCAAGACGGGAATATATCAAAAAGAAAAATGGTAAGAAGCGTCCGCTGGGGATTCCTGTATGGGGAGATAAAGTATTGCAGGAAGTAATGCGTCAGATTTTAGAAGCGTATTATGAGCCACAGTTTAGTGAACATTCCCATGGTTTTCGTCCAAACAGAGGATGTCATACAGCACTACAAGAAATACAGGTATGGAAAGGAACTCGCTGGTTTATTGAGGGAGACATTTCTCAATACTTTGATACAATCGACCATAAAATTTTACTGGAAATACTTGCAAGAAATATTCATGATGGAAGATTTATCCGTCTGGTATCGAATATGTTAGAAGCTGGATACTTGGAAGAATGGAAATTCAATCAGACAATCAGCGGTGTGCCTCAGGGCGGAGTTATCAGTCCGATACTGGCTAATATTTATCTCAACGAATTTGATAATTGGATTGAAGAAGTCTTAATCCCAAAATACACAAAAGGAAAAAGGCAGAAATCTAATCCAGAATATAACAAGTTGACCGCTGAAATCCAAAAACTCAGAAAGGAGGGAGATGCAAAGACAGCCCATCAGCTTGTGGTTGAACGCAGAAAAATACCTTCTGTTAATACGCAAGATGAGAATTATCGCAGATTGCGCTATGTGAGATATGCGGATGATTTTCTACTTGGATTCACTGGCTCTAAAGCAGATGCAGAAGAAATAAAAGCAGAAATAGGAAGATTTCTAAAAGAGAAATTAAATCTGATAATGTCAGAAGAAAAGACTCTAATAACAAATGCAGGCAGTCAGGCGGCAAAGTTTCTTGGATATGAAATCAAAGCACAAAGGGTCAATGACTATATTGACCCAAAGGGGCGCAGAGGAGCAAATGGAGCAATCGCACTATTAGTCCCTGCAAAAGTAATTGAAGAAAAATGCAAGAAATATATGAAACGTGGAAAAGCAACTCACAGGAATAATCTTTTGCAAGATGATGATTTTTCTATTGTACAGACATATCAGCAAGAGTACAGAGGACTGGTGCAGTATTATATTCTCGCACAAAATTTGTCTTGGTTCTCGAAGTTGTACTGGTATATGGAAACTTCATTATTGAAAACTCTTGCGTGTAAACACAGGTCATCTATCAATAAGCAAAAGGCTAAGTATAAAACAACTACAACAAGTACAAGTGGAAAAACAGTTCCGTGTCTGCAAGTTGTAGTAGAACGTCCTAATAAAAAGCCATTAGTTGCGACATGGGGAGGAATTTCCCTTGTGCATAAACGAAAAGCTGTTATAGAAGATATACCATACAAGGTATATGGTGAGCGAACAGAATTAGTTAAAAGACTGTTGGCAGAGAAGTGTGAATTATGTGGAAGTACTGAAAATATAGAGGTACATCATATAAGAAAACTTGCAGATTTAAAGAAGAAAGGACAGGCAGAAGTACCTAAATGGGTACAGATAATGTCTGCCAGAAAAAGAAAAACGCTTGTGGTATGTCGGGAATGCCATGTAGCAATCCACAATGGTAATATAACCAAAAGTTCTTGAAATGGAATTACTGGGGAGCCGGATGATGCGAAAGTATCACGTCCGGTTCTGAGGGGGGATAACGGAAAAGGAGCTATTGCTACCTCGCCGGTATCCTACCCGACACATCGGATGGCAGAAAGCTGGGGCTGGATCAGCGGCTGATGAATCCGCTCCTGCCGGATGACCCCAACAGTAAGCTCAATGCCTGTGTGCGGAATGTGCTTCGTATTTATGAAGAAGGAAAGTCAGACAAGCTGACCCAGCTGCTGTTCTGCGACCTCAGCACACCGAAAAACGATGGAACCTTTAATGTCTATGAGGATATCCGCGCTAAACTTATCCAGTCCGGTGTACCGGAGGAAGAAATCGCATTTATCCATGATGCTGATACCGAGGCAAAAAAGAAAGATTTGTTTGCCAAAGTCCGTACCGGCCAGGTGCGGGTGTTGTTAGGTTCGACACAGAAGATGGGCGCAGGCACGAACGTGCAGGACAGGCTGGTGGCCGTGCATCATCTGGATGTGGGCTGGCGGCCTGCGGACATGACCCAACGAAATGGTCGTATCATCCGTCAGGGAAACCGAAACAAAGAGGTGCAGGTTTATCAGTATGTGACGGAAGGAACTTTTGATGCCTACCTCTATCAGACACTGGAGAATAAGCAGAAGTTCATCAGCCAGATCATGACCAGCAAATCTCCGGTACGTTCCTGTGATGATGTAGATGAGCAGGCTCTTTCCTATGCAGAGATCAAGGCACTTTGTGCCGGAGACCCGCAAATCAAGGAGAAAATGGACTTGGATGTAGATGTTGCAAGGCTGAAAGTATTGAAGGCGGATCATCAGAGCCAGCAGTACCGATTGGAGGATAAGCTGATGAAATATTTCCCTGCGGAGATTGAGAAAACGCAGGGATTCATCAAGGGCTTTCAGTCGGATATCCGGACGGTGGCGGCACATCCGCTGCCGGAAGAAGGGTTCTGCGGCATGGAGGTAAATGACACACGCTTTACTGAAAAAGCAGAGGCCGGTGAAGCAATCCTCGCAATCTGTAAAACCAATCAGAGTTTGGAGCCGGTGCCGCTTGGCAGTTACCGTGGTTTCAAGATGGAGCTGACATTTGACAGCTTCCAGAAAGAGTATCAGGTGCTGCTGAAAGGCGAGATGACCCACCGAGTGCCCATCGGCACCAGTGCTGCTGGCAATATCCAGCGTCTGGACAATGCTCTTGCCGGGATTCCTGCAAGGCTGGAAAAGGCGGAACAGCAGTTGGACAATCTTAGGAGCCAGCAGGAAGCTGCGCAGGCCGAGCTTGGAAAGCCGTTCCCCCAGGAGGCAGAACTGGCGGAAAAGAGTGCAAGACTGGCAGAACTGGACGCACTGCTGAATATGGATGACCGTGGAAATGATGATCCAGACCGTGAGAGAACAACGGAAAAGCCGTCTGTCCTGGCAGAGCTGCGTGACCGTGCCGGTCGCATTCCGCCGATGACACATCGAGATGATGAGGAGGTGGCACTATGAGTGTTCGGGAACACTGGATCAATGTCCGGGTAAACCCGGAAGAGCTGGCGAGAATTCGTGAAAAGCAGAAAGAATTAGGCATCCGCAATACCGGTGCCTATATGAGAAAGATGGCGATGGACGGGTACTGCGTAAATCTTGATTTGTCGGATGTGGCGCAGGTATCCACACTTCTTCGCCGATGCAGCAACAACCTGAACCAGTACGCAAAACGCGCCAATGAATCTGGAAGCATCTATGCGGAGGATATCCGGGATTTGCAGAAGCGACTGGATGAACTCTGGGAGATGCAAAAGCTGATCTTAAAGAGGCTTTCTGGTATTCGATGACGGCGCAAACGTGCGGAATTTCTATTGCACATGGCACAGATGAAACAGTCTGTGTCATTACATATTTTTTGCAGGTCTTCCTGTTGACATCGTGGTGTTTGGCAAGCGGGTACAGTAAAATGAAGATGAAAAGAAAAACGAAGGGGTGAAATCCATGAAGATCGTATGTTTTTTGTTGAAGCTGGTGCTGAAAATCCTGTTGCTGCCGGTTGCGTTTCTGCTGCGATTTCTATGCTTTATCTGGAATCTGCTGATGCAGCTATCCCTGTGGGTGCTTTCGCCGGTTATGCTGTTCGTTCTTGGCTGCGGTATCTATTCGGTGGTTCGGGCGAGCTGGACGGATGTGTTCCTGCTGACCCTGATTGGGATGGGGCTGTACGCAGCTGCGGTTGGTGCGGGCAGCATCATGGAACTGATGGAACGACTGTGCGAGTGTGTAGAGGATGTTTTGACAATTTGAGTTCAGGAGGGATTAGATGGATATTCAGTTTATGAAAGATTATTATGATTTACGGTACGAGGAAACAGATGGAGAGAATCATTTTGTGGAAGAGACAGCTTATCAGGAAAAACAGTCTGAGCATTCGAAGATGGAAGACCAGCTGATGGAAATGGTGGGCGGCAGCGAATCTAATGTGTGGAAGCTGTACGAAAGCATTATGTGCGTCTATTTCGATATGGAAGAAATCATCAAGCAGGCCGTTTATTTGCAGGGAGCTTATGACCGGGAACGGATGTTAAAATGAGAATAGTAGATTGGTGAGAGCTGCCTTCGGGTAGCTCTTTTTAGATGGAGGAATATGAAAATGGCGGCTACAAGACTAATTGCGCTGCATATCAATAAAGGAAAGACGGTAGCGCAGTGTCTGGCTGACCGTACTGATTATTCTGAGAATGCAGCAAAGACGGAAGATGGAAAATATATCAGCGCGTATGCCTGTGACGCAAAGACCTGTGATGAAGAATTTCTGCTTTCCAAACGGCAGTATGAGCATATCACCGGTAGAACCCAGGCGCATGATGTGATTGCATATCAGATTCGGCAATCTTTTAAGCCCGGAGAAATCACGCCGGAGGAGGCGAACAAGGTTGGATATGAGACGGCCATGCGCTTTACTAAGGGAAAACATGCCTTTATCGTGGCTACCCATGTTGATCGTGCACACATTCATAACCACATTATTTTTAATTCGACTACATTAGACAGCACCAGAAAATTCCGAGATTTTCGCTTATCCGGTCTTGCACTGGCAAGGCTCAGTGATATCGTCTGTCTGGAACACCGGTTGTCGGTCATTATCCGGAAGCCCTATGGAGAGCGGCAGAAGAGAACGGAATACCCGGTGAAAAAATCGCAGCGGGATGAAATCTGCGAGGCCATTGATGCAGCATTGGCAAGAAAACCAAAAGACTTCCGGGAACTGATTGGAATTTTGCAGGAAGCAGGGTACGAGTATAAAGATGGAAAACAGCCTGCACTGCGGGGAAAAGGCCATGCCAGATTTGCCCGCTTCCGCTCTCTTGGCAAAGGATATTCGGTCGAAGAACTCTGCGAAGTGATTGCTGGGAATGTGGTTCATAAAAGCAAATTTGCAGAGAAAACCCGCACAAGCGCAAGGTCAGCACAGGTGCATCAAAAGGCAGAGCTGTCGTTCCTTATTGATGTCCGTGCCAAAATGCAAGCAGGCAAAGGCGCGGGATATGCGCGTTGGGCGAAAGTATTCAATCTGAAGCAGATGGCAAAAGCCATGATTTTCATGGAAGAGCATGGAATCAAGAGCTATGCAGAGCTGAAGGAAAAGGCGGATGGAATTTCTGAAAAATGCGATGCGCTGCTGGAATCTGTAAAGGCGGATGAGGCACGGATGTCAGAAGTGTCGGTGCTGCGGAAGCATCTAATCAATTATGCCAAGACAAAAGATGTTTTTGCTGCGTATAAAGCATCCGGCTACGACCGGGAGTTCTATGAAGCCCATCGGGATATGCTGGCCTTGCGCAGCGCAGCAAAAAAGGCGTTTGATGCCTATAAGAAAGAGAACGGTTCTGACAAAAAGCTCCCGCGCATCAGCGAGCTGAACACAGAGTATTCAATGCTTCTGGAACGAAAGAAAAGCTCCTATGCAGAGTACCGCAAGACCAAATCGGAAATGCAGGATTGGCTTGTGGCACAGAAGATTGTGCAGGAAATCCTAAAAGAGGACGAGCAGAAAAAAGAGCAGATGCATGAGCAGGAAGTGCGGCAGGAAGAAGAAAATAGACAGAATAGCAGATGATGGAAAGCCCGGTGCAGTGTGAGTGTTATGCTCATGCTGCACCGGGCTTTTTTTCTTTGGCAGGAACTGCCGTTAAAGCATCCGGAACGGATGCGCAGCCCGATGCCGCAGGCAGCGTTCTATGGGGATTGGGGAGTTTCCCCAACAAGCAGAAAATCGCTTTCGTGTCACGAAAGCCCTGCTTGCAGAAGAGTGGATTCTAAAAAAATCGTTCAAAATTTGGAAGAACTTTCGATTGATTTTGTTCGTTTCTTGGAGTAGAATATAAATGAGAAATTTTAACTTGCTGCGAGTGACTTTAGACATCGAAAAAGAGGTTCCGTATGGATTTCATGACGATTAAGCAGGCTTCTGAAAAATGGGGCATCTGCACAAGGAGAGTACAGACATTATGCACAGAAGGGCGAATTGATGGTGCCGAGCGTTTAGGCCATCAGTGGGTCATTCCTATTAACGCCGAAAAGCCGAAGGATGCCAGAATCAAAAGCGGCAGATACATTAAAACAAAATCCGGAAATGGAGAGAACGAAGATGGAAAGAAAACCGTATAGTGCTGGAGCCGTAAAATTTTCGTTCTGGTTCATGGAATTTCGGAAAACCGTGCAGCTTTTGAGCGAGGGTAAGAGCTTTGCAGATATTAAAAAGTTGAATGAAGAGACAAACATCTATGGCGCACCGACAAAACTACGAGCGCAGCAGATTTATTCTACCGTAACAGCCCGTATCAAGACATTAGATGAAAGCTTTTATCCAATCTTTCTGAGCAGTGATCTTGCTACACAAAAATTATTTGTGCTGACTGCGGCTCTTTTGCATGACACGCTGTTCTTTGATTTTGTGTATGAAGTAGTGCGGGAAAAAATGATTCTTGGTTCCGATGAGCTGACGGATGCAGATATCCGGATATTTTTCAAAAATAAGCAGGAACAGAGTGAGAAAGTGGCTTCTCTTCAAGACTATACGCTGCGCCGTCTCGGTTCCTGCTATAAGACACAGCTTTATGAAGCAGGACTTTTAGAAAGCAACCGGGCAAACAGCACAAGAAAAATACTGAAGCCAATTCTTGATATTGCATTTGAGCATTGGCTTTATGACCATGATCTTGGCATCATGGTAAAAACACTGACGGGGGTAAGATGAAATGGATTTAAGCCAAAGACTGGACGAGATGGAGCTTGCAATCCATAAGCCGTCTTTCCGAAAAGGAACAGGCCGCGCAAATGAGGTCAACTATTGGGTGTTTGATTATCCACCGGAAAAGGAACTGGAAGTTCGGGAGCGCGTAGAGTATCTGAAAAATAAGAACGACCGGGGCGATGATGATTTTGAGCTTGTGTCAATCGCAGATTTATTGTGTCTAAGGCGGCACTGGAAGATGACGGCATCGACCATATGAGCATGGGATGCGTTCTGGGGAATGAGGACAGCAAGGTGGTGTCCTATCCAGTCAGCAGCAATGTCTTTAAGGTTGCCGGAGGCGGTGCTAACTATGTGCATGGCGGTTCCTCACCGCAGGAAATGCTGGTGCCGGTGCTGGAGTTTAAGATGGAGCGCGGTCACATGGAAACAAAGAATGCAGAGATTGCTCTGGTCAGCATCGTCCATAAGATTACGAACCTGATCACGTCCATGGACTTTATTCAGTCGGATGCCGTTAGCGATACTATAAAAGCTGCAAAATACCGCATTTTCTTCCTCTCGGAAGACAATGAGAAAATCTCGAACGAAAACAGTTATGTGGCGGACAGTCGTGAGGAAAATGCGCAGAAGCGTATCTTCCGGATGCGGTTCACATTCAAGAATAAGAAATACGACAAGGACAAGCAGTATTACCTTGTGGTTTATGACGAAGAAAGCGGTCTGGAGCAGTGGAGGCAGCCTGTCATCATGGACATTGCCTTTGCAGATGACTTTGGATTCGGATTCTGATATAGAGGAGGCAGGAATTCCGTATGGAAATGATGGATATGGCGGCAGATGATAACCGTGAAGAACTGCGCCGGAAGCTGCGCAGCAACTTTGACGGTCGGATCGTCCGCAAAGACCTGACAAAGAAAATAAAAGAAGGAGCGAATGTTCCGGTCTATGTGCTGGAGTTCCTGCTGGGTCAGTATTGTAGTTCAGACGATGAGACAATCATTGAGCAGGGCGTTCAGAATGTAAAACGCATTCTGGCAGATAATTTTGTCCGCCCGGATGAGGCTCAGAAAATTCTCTCCCAGCTGCGCAAGAACGGGAGCCATACCATTATTGATATGGTGACAGTGCATCTGGATATCAAAAAGGATTGCTTTTTTGCAGAGTTCTCTAACCTTGGCCTCACCAATGTGCCGATTACAGATGATTATCCGGAAAAATATGACCGGCTGCTTTGCGGCGGTATCTGGTGCATCGTGCAGCTGGAATATGAGTCTGAGGGAGACAGCAGCTTTGGAATCACGGATATAGATGGACAGCCGATTTCCTCTAAACAGAAAAAGCAGAAGGACATCTCTCCCATCAGCATCCATAAGCTGACTCCGATTCAGATGCCCCATATCGACATTGAAGAAGTTCGAGAGGGACGCAAGGCATTCACACAGGAAGAGTGGATGGATGTTATGCTGCGTTCCTGCGGATATGAGCCGGAACAGTTGAACAATCGGGAAAAGTGGCTGCTGCTTGCGCGTATGCTGCCGCTGGTGGAGAATAACTTCAATCTCTGTGAGTTGGGGCCGCGCAGCACAGGCAAGTCCCATATCTATAAAGAAATCAGTCCGAACAGTATCCTGGTATCCGGTGGTCAGACGACCGTTGCAAATCTGTTTTACAATATGGGGCGCAAAACCGTAGGTTTGGTAGGCTTATGGGACTGCGTTGCCTTTGATGAGGTTGCCGGAATCAAGTTTAAGGACAAAGACGGCATTCAGATTATGAAAGACTATATGGCTTCCGGCTCCTTTGCCCGTGGCAAAGAGGAAAAGGCAGCATCGGCATCTATGGTCTTTGTAGGAAACATCAATCAGAGCGTGGATGTGTTGCTCAAGACTTCCTCTCTGTTTGACCCGTTCCCGCCGGAGATGGGAACGGACACCGCCTTTCTTGACCGTCTGCATTGCTACATTCCAGGCTGGGAGATTCCGAAGTTCCGTCCGGAGCATTTTACCAATGATTACGGCTTTATCACGGATTATCTGGCAGAGTTTATCCGAGAACTGCGGAAGGAACAGTATGGTGATGCGTTAGATAAGTATTTCCGCCTTGGAAAGAACCTGAACCAGCGCGATACGATTGCTGTCCGCAAGATTGTAGGCGGCTATGTGAAATTGCTTTATCCGGATGGAGAATTCACGAAGGAACAGATTGAAGAAATTCTTGTATTTGCGCTGGAAATGCGCCGTCGCGTCAAGGAGCAGCTGAAAAAGCTGGGTGGAATGGAGTTCTATGATGTGAACTTCAGCTATATTGATCTTGATACCTTTGAAGAAAAATTTGTCTCTGTGCCGGAGCAGGGCGGTGGAAAGCTCATCCCCGATGGCATCTGTAATCCGGGACAGGTATATACCGTAAGTCAGGGCAAGTCCGGTATGATCGGTGTATTCCGCCTTGAAAGCCAGATGCTGCCCGGCAATGGAAAATTTGAACGTACTGGCCTTGGCAGCGACCGTGACTGCAAGGAATCCACGAATACGGCGTTCAATTTCCTGAAAGCTAACGGAAATCGTATCAGTGGCAGCATCAGCACCACGATGCGGGATTACATCATCAACTATCAGGATTTACAGGGCATTGGCATGACCGGAAAGCTGGCATTGCCTACATTGATTGCACCTGTCTCTTATACACATCTCCGAGCCCACGAGAC
>ENA-OZEM01001116-OZEM01001116.1-human-gut-metagenome-genome-assembly--contig:-NODE-1116-length-10356-cov-4.173090_pt1 | contig 10356 bp, 7 predicted proteins | sample MGYA00245069_ERZ653611 | MGnify/ENA primary metagenome ERZ653611 (study PRJEB26926, sample SAMN06165006) | human gut metagenome | biome: ENVO:00009003; feature: ENVO:2100002; material: ENVO:00002003... | reverse complement strand
TAAGAGACAGTGTGTGGATTATTCAAACTCAATCGTTCCCGGTGGCTTACTCGTCAGATCATAGAATATTCTATTCACCCCACGAACTTCATTTATAACTCTGCTCATCACTTTATTCAGAACTTCATACGGAATCTCCGCCGCCTCTGCAGTCATGAAATCAACCGTATTAACAGCTCTAAGAGCTACAGCATAATCATAAGTTCTCTCATCACCCATAACACCAACGCTTCTCATATTCGTAAGTGCTGCAAAATACTGACCAATTGTCTTATCAAGTCCGGCATTTTCAATCTCTTCACGATAAATAGCATCTGCATCCTGAACGATACGAACTTTCTCAGCTGTTACTTCGCCGATGATACGTACTCCAAGTCCCGGTCCTGGGAATGGCTGACGGAATACAAGTCTTTCAGGAAGTCCGAGCTCAAGTCCTGCTTTACGAACTTCATCTTTGAAAAGATCACGAAGCGGCTCAATGATTTCTTTGAAATCTACAAAATCCGGAAGTCCTCCTACATTGTGGTGAGATTTGATCACAGCGGATTCTCCGCCAAGACCACTTTCTACCACATCCGGATAAATTGTTCCCTGTGCAAGGAATTCAACAGTACCGATCTTTTTTGCTTCTTCTTCGAAGATACGGATGAATTCTTCACCGATAATCTTACGTTTTGCTTCTGGCTCTGTAACGCCTGCAAGTTTGTTATAATATCTTTCCTGCGCATTTACGCGGATAAAGTTCAGATCAAACTGTCCTTCTGGTCCGAAGATTGCCTCAACTTCATCTCCTTCATTTTTACGAAGAAGTCCGTGATCTACGAATACACAAGTAAGCTGTTTTCCAATGGCTTTGGAAAGAAGTCCTGCTGCCACTGAAGAGTCAACCCCACCTGACAGTGCGAGCAATACTCTTCCGTTTCCAACCTTCTCGCGGATCTCTGCAATTGTATTCTCAACAAAAGCATCCATCTTCCAGTCGCCCGCACATTCACATACATTTTTTACAAAGTTGTTGATCATCTTTGTTCCTTCTACTGTATGAAGTACTTCTGGATGGAACTGGATTGCATACAGTTTCTCAGCTGCGTTCTCAGCTGCTGCAACCGGACAGTCAGCAGTGTGTGCTGTAATTTCAAATCCCGGAGCAATCTTTGAAATATAATCAAAATGGCTCATCCAACATGTTGTTGTCTCTGAAACACCCTCAAATACTTTGGAGTCTTTTTTATCAATAATAACTTCTGTCTTACCGTATTCTCTTACATCTGCACGCTCAACTTTTCCACCAAGTACATGAGACATCAGCTGTGCGCCATAGCAAAGTCCGAGAACCGGAATTCCAAGCTTGAACAGTTCTTCTGAATAAGTCGGTGAATCCGGCTCATAACAGCTGTTCGGTCCGCCTGTGAGAATGATTCCTTTCGGATTCATTGCTTTGATCTTTTCAATATCTGTCTTATAAGAATAAATCTCGCAATATACATTACATTCCCTGACACGTCTGGCAACCAGCTGGTTATACTGTCCACCAAAGTCAAGGACAATCACTAATTCTTTCTTCAAATCTTTCCTCCTGTAAAATCCAATCAAAATTATTTACTTTATTTATATATCTTTTTCTGTTTTTCATTATAGTAGAGGAAGCATTGATTTACAAGTATTTGTTTATGTAAAATAAAATCTTATCCATAATTTCTATTACTATACACGGTAATTATTCCCCTTCTGATCTATCCAGAACAAAGAATGTGCCTCAGCACCCTCTTACGCCTACGGTGGTCGCTTGCGACACTTACATCGTACACCACCGCAGTGCGCATTCTATGTATCCACTGTTATGGGTATAATATATCAAAAAAGATGCCGAACAAATGCCCGACATCCCATTTTTATATTCCATTTTATGCTGCAAATCTTTCTAGCTGTCTTTCAAGTTCTGTGCAATCGTCTGCATACATCTGCAGTTCAATCACGTTATTCAATCCCAGATTCATGATTCCAAGTAATGACTTCGCATCTACTACTGCCCGTCCTCTTCTCATGTCCATGTTAAAGTCAAATTTACATACTGTTTTCAAGAAATCAATGATCTCATCCGGGTGTTTGAAAGTAATGTTCATTGTGCTCATTCTTTTCACCTCTTTCTGCCTTAACGGCTATGAAATCCTTTTCACTTTTCACATATATCATAGCACATTTTTTATATTTAAAAGGGCGAAATTTTTTATAAAAGTGTATTTTTTTAATTAAATATGCCTCTTATTCTCTACTTTTTTCTATAAACAATATGAAATTACTCCTGATTATGAAATCCCATTGGAGTTACGTCTGTATTCCGTCGGTAAAATTCCTTCCTCCTCTTTAAACACCTTACTCATATATTTTGGATCAGAGTAACCGACAAGCCCCGCAATCTGATTCATCTTATATTTTGTTGTCCTGAGAAGCTCCTTTATTTTTTCTATCCTGTATTTCCTCACAGTTTCTGTAAAATTATATCCTGTCTCCTTTTTAAACTGAGAACTCAGGTATTCTTCCGATACATAAAGCTGGCTCGCTGCTTCTTCCAATGTAATACCACTGTCATATTCTTTTCTTATAATTTCCATTGCTTTTTGGATAAGCGTACTGTACTGCTCAAATTTATGCTCATATGATATCATCCGTTCCAAGCCTTGAATCGCTTTCTCTATCTGTTTCCAGCTGATGGCATAGGTAATCTGCTGCATAAGACTCAGGATTTTTGTTTCGTCAATCTCCCCGCCATAATTTCTATAATTCAATCCAGCTGCCATGCAAAAACGAATGATACTGTATTTTATTTCTTTTGGAAAATATTTTTCTCTTTTCATTTCCTCACAAACAAGTTGAAATTGTCTGGCAATTCCTTTCTTGTTTTCATCGAAAATCATTTCTCGCATTCGTTGTTCTAATTCTACCGGATAACGCACCGGAACAGCTTCAAATTTCTCAACTGTCTGCTGACAGATTAAAACTCCTCGCGGCTGAAGAAGATTCCATTCCATGAGACTTCCTGCCTGAATCATTGCATCTGCCAGCTTTATCAGCTGTTTTGTCTCTATCCATACACAAATAATTGTCCCCGGAAAATTCCTACATAACCCAGTAACCACATTTTTTTGAAAATATTCTTTCCAGTTCCTTGCTTCACGTACCCGGTAAATGATCAGATACACCTGTTTCCATCGATCCGAACATATAACAGATGCCGAAAATCCACACTCACGTCTACAGATTTCTTCGAGAAATCCACGTATATTTTCCTTCTGCTCCTCGTATTCGTCTGCCATTGAAACCGTAAATAAATATCCCGGATCATCCACTGTAAAACCAAATTTCCGGATAGTCATTTCATTTAACTTTTGATTCGATATAATTTCTCCATATCTGCAGCTTAACAGAATATTTTCAACAGTAAAAGAAGCCTGCATCCAATATTCATTCCTAATTTTTTCATGAATACGGCTTAATGCCCTCTTAAGCTCCATCGGCCGGAACGGCTGTACTAAATATCCGTCCACCCCCAGATCGATTGCCTGCTTTGCCTGTTGAAAATCTTCATCCTTTGTTATAATAATCACACGGAACTCACGTCCTTCCGTGCGTAATTTTCTCAAAAGATTTAACCCATTCATCCGCGGAAGCCCAATGTCCATAATAACAAGATTTGGCTGCATAACTGTTATCATCTCATATGCAGACTGTCCGTTCCCTGCAATCCCCGCCAACTCGTAATTCGGATCTACGCGTTTTAAACCTTTTTTCAGTTCTTCTAATACTTTTTCATCCCTTTCAACGATTGCCACCCGCATTTGAACAGTCTCCTCTCAATGTCCGTGTTTCTGATTGAATATCCTCTTTTATTGTAACATTAACTTCAATAATTGGAAGCATGCAAGTGTAAATATTTTTCTCTGGTAGCAAGCCCTCCCCGAATGTGACGTTCTGATTTGTTGGTGTCTAAAACCTTACGCGTTTCATGAGCCAATGATGGATTGATCTGAAGCAGACGTTCTGTAACATCCTTATGCACCGTACTCTTACTAATCCGAAACTGTTTTGCTGTCTGTCTCACTGTCGCATTATTTTCTATAATATAATTTGCAATTTCTACTGCACGCTCCTCAATATATTCTCTCATAGAAAAGCCCCTGCATAGTTTGTTTTTTACAATCTATGCAGGGGCAAATTAATGTATGTCTAATTCCTGTTCCATCTATTCGTGGAAAACATTATACTATACAACTTAATACTCAAATACTGCCACACCATATCCCGGAAGAGGATATGCAAAGGAATATTTCTGACCATCACATTCCTGTTTCTCTGGCTTGTAAACCAATGGGCGTTCTTCTCCCGATCCACCGTATTTTGTCTCATCACTGTTAAGAACAAGCTTAAACTGCTTTCTTCTCGGAACACCAACACGGTAATCCGGTCTGTCTACCGGTGTAAAATTGCATACAAAGAGCAGATTTTTCTTACCATCTTTTGAATGTCTTGTGAAACTGAAAATACTCCGGAAGATATCATCCTTATTGATCCAGTCAAATCCCTTCGGATCATTATCCAACTCATACAATGCCTTATTCTTCTTATAAAGATGAAGCAAGTCTTTATACCAGTTCTGAATCTGCTGATGCGGTTCTTCTGCAAGAAGGAACCAATCCAGTTCTCTCTCTTCACTCCACTCACGAAGCTGTGCGAACTCCTGTCCCATAAAGAGAAGTTTCTTTCCAGGATGTCCCATCATAAATGCATATGCCACTTTCAGGTTACGGAACTTATCCCATCCTTCTCCCGGCATCTTATTCAACATAGAGCATTTCAAATGAACAACCTCATCATGAGAAAGTACAAGAATATAGTTCTCTGAATATGCATACTCCATGGAAAATGTCATCATGTGATGTGCATTCTTTCTGAAATAAGGATCCAGTTTCATGTATTCTGTAAAGTCATGCATCCAACCCATATTCCACTTCAAAGTAAATCCAAGTCCATCATCCTCAGGAGATCCTGTCACCTTCGGCCATGCTGTGGACTCTTCTGCGATCATCATAACGCCTTTATTTCTTCCGCAAACTACAGAATTCAGATGTTTAAAGAATGCAATCGCCTCAAGATTCTCATTTCCGCCAAATTTATTCGGAATCCACTGTCCATCTTCTCTTCCGTAGTCCAGATACAGCATAGATGCCACTGCATCTACACGAAGTCCGTCTACATGATAATGTTCAACCCAGAACAATGCATTCGCCAGAAGGAAGTTAGAAACTTCCGGTTTTTCATAATTGAAAACCTTCGTTCCCCAATCAGGATGCTCACCTTTTCTCGGATCTGGATATTCGAATGTCGGTGTTCCATCAAAATCTGCCAGACCATGTGCATCTTTCGGGAAATGCGCCGGTACCCAGTCAAGAATAACACCGATATTATTCTTATGAAGATAATTTACCATATATGCAAAATCTTCCGGTGTTCCATAGCGTGAAGTTGGTGCATAATATCCAGTCACCTGATATCCCCAGGAACCGTCAAACGGATGCTCTGCGATTCCCATCAACTCAACATGAGTATATCCCATCTCTTTTATATACTTTGTAATTGCTTCTGCAAACTCACGATATGTATAAAATCCTTCATCTTCTCTTCCGGGATGTCTCATCCAGGAACCCATATGCACTTCGTAAATAGACACTGGTTCTTCTTTGTTATCCCACTTCTCACGAGCTGTCATCCACTTACTGTCTGACCAGTTCAGATTAGAAATGTCTGTAATTCTGGATGCTGTTCCCGGTCGGAGCTCTGCATAATTAGCAAATGGATCTGCTTTATAGATCTTCTCACCCGCCTGTGTCTCTATACAGAACTTATACAAATCCCCTTTCTTCGCCTCCGGAACGAAGCATGTGTATATTCCGAGAGGCTCCCCTCTCTTCATCTTATCTTTCGTCTCATCCCAGTCATTAAACTCTCCGATTACAGAAACGTTTACTGCATGAGGAGCCCATACCGCAAAATATACTCCTCTTTTTCCGTTCTTTGTCACCTCATGGGCACCCATCTTTTTATAAATCTCATAATGATTTCCCTGCCCAAAAAGATAATGGTCAAGTTCTCCGATCTCATAAGGCTGCACTTTCGTCTTCGTGCTGTTTTTCTTAACCATAAAGCCACCTCACTGCTCAAATATATTCCTGATTGTAATGATTTAAAAACCATACAATTTCTTATAGATCAAGGCACATTACCGAATCTTTCAATTGGTAACAAAGTTTCATTCTCCCCTTGAACACTATAGTTTTATTATACTTGATACTGTATAAAAAAGAAAGAGAAAATGTATTATTGCACAAAAATAGACAGTCGTTTTACTGACTGTCTATTAATTCTTAACAAATATATGTCATTAAATGTTGAAATCTTTCTCTGAAAGCAGAATCCTGTCGGAAGAATCTGTATTCTTTCCAAATACTCTCTTCACAAGTTTCTTTGCGGAAGCTTTCTGTGAATGAGCAATCGCATCATCCATCACTTCTTTCACTTCTGCTACTGTTACTGCATGATCTTCTCTCTGTAAAGAATCAATCTTACTGTACAGTGCAAGAATTCCCATCTCATCGATTCTGTAACCATTCTCCTGAGCATAAGTCTGTCCAAATGTTACAAGCTCATCATTAATAAAGATCGGCACTTCAAGTCTGGAAGTAAATTTTCTTCTGAATTCTCTGTTGGAAGAAAGAAGTCTGTCCAGTGGTTTTCTCTGCTCTTCAAGAACTACCAAAAGTTCTCCTGTATCCTGCTCCATTGCTTTGTTCAGCTTGGCGAGTGTTTTTTCGTTCATCTGTCCGGCTTTTTCAATGATCAGTGCACCGCCGTACAGTTTACGGAAAATGTCTCCGATTCTCTTCTTATTCAGTGACTCTCCTGTTACAATCGCAACCTTGCCCTGACGGATGTCACGCTGCTTCTGAATTGCCTTTACAACATCAACAGCAAGGACTGTCTTTCCATTTCCTTTATTTCCAATAATCAGAAGGTTTCCTGTTCTGGAAGTTCCTTTGCGGTTTGTACAGTTCTTATCCTGCTCAAGTACATCTACCAGCTGCTCACTCATACCACGCACAGGTACAAAATAAGAGAAGAGTTTTTTCTGTTCCTCTGTAAGTCCTGCTCTTGTACCGATTCCACTCTGTGTTTCAAGATCATAACGACCATGTACAATAAATCCTGTATCAGACATTGCATCTGCAATCTCATCTAACGGTAATGGTGATGTCTTACCTGTTGCGATCAATTTTGCAGTCTCTTTACGGCTCAATGGTGTCGTCGCAGACATGATATCAATTCCGTCATCTTCATCCGGAATCTCTCTGTCATCCGGTTCCTCACTATGCGCTGGATTCACGCTGAATTCATCTTCAAAATTTGGCACTTCTTCATAAGAATTCAGACCAAGAAGATCATCATCTGAAATCTTATCTTCTGCTGTGAAAAGATCTCTTGGATTAATTACTTCATCATCCTCATCGTCTTCTTCATAACCATAGGCATCCAGATCATCATATCCTTCTTCCTCACCGAACAGATCATCATCAGCGTCTTCATAATCATCCGGCAGATCGTCATCAGACTCTTCATAATCATCCAACAAATCGTCATCAGACTCTTCATAATCATCTAAAATATCGTCTTCGTCAAACTCTTCTGCATCATCCCAGTCATACGCATCATAATCTTCGTACTCATCCTCACCGAGTCTGAGATCATCCGCAAGCTCTCCCATATTTTCATGTGGTTCTTCTTCTACCTCAAGAACTTCTTCTGAACTTACTGTTGCATCTACTTCTTCCTCTTCCGGAATAACACCTTCAATCTCATCAATCAGTTTCTGTATCTCTGGTGATAAAATTGGTTCTTCATTATTTTTATTGTCCATAGTCTCTCTTACTGCTGCTCCTTCTGAATCATCTTCATCATTGACAACTTCAGTTTCTGAGATCAGTTCCTCCACCTCAGACAAATCTTCTGATTCATCTGTCAGATCTTCTGACTCAGCTGCATCTATTTCAAGAATTTCTTCCTCTTCCGGTTCTGCTTCTTCTGCTTCAAGGATTTCTTCCTCTTCCGGTTCTGCTTCTCCTGCTTCAAGGATTTCTTCCTCTTCCGGTTCTGCCTCTTCTACTTCAAGAACTTCTTCCGGTTCTGCTTCTCCTGCTTCTATAGTAACTGCATCTTCTGGGACATCTTCTGAAGTCTCCTCCACTGCCTGTTCTATAAGTTCTTCTTCTGTCTCCGGTTCCGGTATCAGTTCTTTCATCCCTGATGGAACTACTCGTTCTTTATTGGCTTCCTCAGCTTTCTTCTCTTCTGTCAGTTGATTCACGATCTCAAGATCTTCTACATCCTCAATTGCTGCAATATCCTCTTCCAGATCTGTCATATCCGGTTCGACTTCTTCTCCCGGTTCTGCCTGAACTTCCGGTTTCGGATTGAGTAATTGCTGCAGAGCTTCATCTAACCGCATCGTATCTCCAAGTTTCTTCTTGACTGGTTTTACCGGATTCTTACTGACAATCGGTATGGAAGCAGTATCTTTGCTAAGTGTTCTCTTATCTCCACTTGTCTCTACCGTTGCCGGCTGAACTTCTGACTCATCCTCGGAAACTTCTATAACTTCTGCTGTTTCTACTCCTGCTTCTTCCTGATTTTCTACTTCGGCATCCGGCTCTTCTGCCGCTTCCAAAGTAACCGCATCCGTGTCAATCACATCGGAAGTACTGTCGTTCTCCATCACCGGCTGTTCTGTCAGCCCGATTGATCTTGTATCTCCAAGTGCTTCAGCTCCTTCTGACGCAGAATCTTTTTCCTCGTCTTCTCCTAAATAGGAAGCCAGATCCGGTATTTCTTCTGTCTCTGAAGAAAGCTTCTCATATCTGTGATCATATTTCTGCTGCTGCGATGGTGACAATGGCTTATACTGCATCTTCAGTTCCATTGCCTTATAAACATACTTACCCTCGCTGAACCAGAGGATCAGATCATCACACTCTTCCAGACATTCTGTCATCATACCTGCTTCGCGATAAAGCTTCGCCAGTTCATAAGCCCACTCTTCAATATATTCTGCCTTTTTAAATTCCTCCAGAGCCTCAATCTGCTGTTCGATCGGCGCTCTCTGCGCTCTTAAGATCTGATATCTAAGGATATGCCTGTTCGGATCTTTCGGTGCAATCTGGATAAATTCGTCATAATAGTCGATTGCTTCATCTATATTCTTTGTCTTAATTGCAAGAGAACATAACTTATAGATCACCTTGCGGCTTCCTTCAGAACGGCGATATGCAAGATTCATCACATCATAGCTCTTCTGATACTCTTTTGTTTTTTCATAAATATCACTGACATTCATCAGCATCCCTGCGTTACGGACACGCTTCCAGTCAATCAGATCTGCTGCTGCCGCTGCTTTTCTGTATTCTCCATCTTCCATAAGTTCCAGCATCTCTTCTGTCTTTAACTTATATTCATACTTATCCACTGTACTCACCTCATTGTCATTGAAATATTAGTTTTGGTCTGAATGTGTCCATTAGGCACTAGCCGATACTCTTTCATTATTCTACCATATGAGGTCTGTAATGTCAAAAAAATGCACCTTCAATTCCTTTTGAAAGTGCATTTTTAGTGTTATTTAATTGTATTATTATTATAATTTTATATTTTGTATCGGAGATTATTCGCGATTCTACGTTCCTGTGAGACCTTTGTCGTCTGTTATTTTATCACCTGAATGATTTTCATATCCATTCAATACTTTATGTATTAAATCTTCTGTCAAATCATTCCTGCTTTTATAACAAATCTGAGATTATAACATATCCTTTCAATGTTTCTTTACACATTTTTCATTCTATGTTATATGCGGTATTTTTATTCAATACATCTATGAGTGATTCATCTTTTTCTCTTTGCTTCCAGTTTCCGTACTCTCCGATCTTTGATCTTCTTTTCTTTCTACTGGACTTTTACGCTTGGCAAAGGTCTCTTTCTTCACAGGAACCTTCACTCATCATACCACTGACATATTGATAAAAATCTGAAACTATACTGTCCATGGGACTGACCTCCTGTTGAACTTGTATTTTTAATCTAATCAGGCATCTGTTACTTTTGCCTTCTTAGTTAAATATCTTTGGGAGATTTCTTTCTCTCTTTGATGGTTATATAATAACATTCGGCGTCTAATTTGTCAATATATTCATTTGATTTTTTTATATTTTTTTATTTATTATCTGCTTTCTGTCTCTTATACACATCTGACGCTGC
>ENA-OZEM01001095-OZEM01001095.1-human-gut-metagenome-genome-assembly--contig:-NODE-1095-length-10473-cov-5.162699_pt1 | contig 10473 bp, 9 predicted proteins | sample MGYA00245069_ERZ653611 | MGnify/ENA primary metagenome ERZ653611 (study PRJEB26926, sample SAMN06165006) | human gut metagenome | biome: ENVO:00009003; feature: ENVO:2100002; material: ENVO:00002003... | reverse complement strand
TCTGACGAAAAATCCATTCGCCAGCCGACCACCTCATTTGCGCGGTGTTACCTTAGAATCTGCACAGAATTTGTTGAGGTGCTTTATGAAACTATTGTTTATCATTGGCGATGCAGCTGTTGGGAAAATGACAGTTGGACAGGAATTGATGAAAATAACGGATTTAAGGCTCTTTCACAATCACATGACCATCGAACCAGTGATAGAGATTTTCGGTCGATACGAGGGCAAGACAATCGCAGAAATCCGCGACGTTATTTTCAAGAACTATGCAGCTTCCGATAATGATGGGATGATTTTTACAATGATGATGGATTTCAATCTGCCATCAGAATGGGCGTATCTGGAGCATGTCAAAGGCATCTTTGAACCATACGGGACTGACTTCTATTATGTTGAACTGATTGCGCCGCAGGAGATAAGACTGAAAAGGAATATTTCTGAAAACAGACTAAAAAATAAAGCGTCCAAAAGAGATATCGAGGCTTCCAATCAGCGCTTAATCAATGACGACAAAAACCATCGGTGTGTTAGTTATGAAGGCGAGATTCCTTTTGATAACTACCTGAGGATTGATAATTCTGATATAGAACCTGATGAAGTCGCAAAATTGATTAAGAAAACTTTCAATCTGTAAATTTTAGGTTGCTGTACTGAACATTAGACCGTTGACTGGTCGCAGTGTGCGAAAAGTTGACGGTCTTTTTGGTGCAGAAGGATTCGTATGCTCTCCCGCCAGCCAATCCGCAGACAAACGAAAAGCCCCTTCTGACTTTCGCCAGAAGGGGCAGGGGAGGCAGAATTATTCCGCGTTCGCCGCGTTAATCATTTCCATCAGATTCGCGCGGTATTCCTTCCACTGGGGCAGGTTCTTCCAGTAGTCCGGCAGGCTGTTGCCAAAATCATCGACCGGATTGCGCCAAGTAATCTTGTTGTTGATGGACAGGTACGCCATCTGCGCGCCGCCGAGGTCATCAGCGATGCTCACAACGCTGCCGCAGTCAAGACCGTTGGAAACGTCCGTCAGCTCGGCTTTCGTAATCTGGTCGAGGCTCGTGAACCACTTGATGCACTGGCTCTTCTCAAACACATAGAAGCCGTTGTACTCGCAGGTGACGGTCACAGAACCGTTGTTCACCGCGACATACGCCGTGCCAACCTGCTTGAAGTTCGCCGCCAGCAGCGGGAAAGTCTGCCAGCCGGTCTTGCTCAGGTCAACGGGAACGATGGCGTGCCAGTCGTCGGCAATGCCCAGATCCTTCAGCGTCAGACCTGCCAGAGAAGCCGTGTTGTTCGGAAACCAGACGGGGTCGCTGCTGGTGTCCTTCGCGGGCTCCTTGCCGGCGGTGCTGGTGATGAAGAAGTCTACGTCGATGGTCATGCCATTCTTGATGTCATCGGGATTGATGGCGGAAACATTGTCGGTCACATTGCCGTTCCAGTCCTTGTGATTCCACGGTGCGGAGTTGTTTTCCACCATCCAGTCGTCATAAATGATAGAGTAATCGTCCGTCGCCTGGATGTACTGGTCGCCGTAGTGCGCGCCGAAGCCGACGTCGGTGAAGTTAATGGACTTGCCGTTGACGCGGATGTCGGTAATCTTGAGGTAGCTGTTCGGAAGCTTCTTCGTGCCGTCAGAGACGACCAGCAGCAGCTTTTTCGCGCCGTTCACAGGAGACGACCAGCCATCGCGGTCAAAGGACAGGCTGGCGGTATAATACCCGTCGCCGGTAATCTTTGCCGTTGTGCTGCTGGCATGGCCTGCACTGTCGCCTTCGGGCTTCGTGTTGGCAGGCCACCAGCTGCCGGACTGATAGAACAGCCACGCTTCCGCGCCGTCCTCCAGCACCGGCGGCGGCGCAACCAGAGAGGTCAGCTTGCCGGGCTTTTCGCCAATGTCTTCCGGCATTTCACCCGCGTTCGCTGCAACGATGAAGTCTACCTCAATCGTGTCGCCCGCAACGATGTCGTCGGGGTTGATGATTTCGTAGGTCGCTTCGTCCGCACTGTCAAAGGCGCGCAGACCGTCCGGACCGGTGGAATCCGGGGAGAAGTTCTTGTCCCAGTAGTTGTTGTAAATCGGCGCAAAGCCTGCGTTCGGGTCGTCGTGGAATGTGCCGTAGAGGTTCGGCTTGTGGTCGATGGACTTGCCGTTGACGCGGATGTCTGTAATCTTCACATAGTAGCCGGGGAAGAGGCTCTCCGCGTTGTCCAGCACGAGGTTGAACTGAATTGCGCCCTCCGCCTTCTGCCAGTTGAACTTGAGCCCGACCGTGTACATGCCGGGGCCGGTAACTTCGGCGTTCGTGGCTTCCACGCCCGTTTCGGACGAGGGCTGGTCAGCGGACTTATGCTGCGGCCACCACGGGAATTTCGAGGAATCGGTTTCGTGGTTCGACGCAAAGTACAGCAGCCACGCGGTGGCGGACTGCTTTTCTTCCGCGTGCGCAATGCTGACCAGACTCAGCAGCATGGCAAGCGTGAGCAGCAGCGCGGTCAGACGGGAAAGACGCTTCATGGGAAAACTCCTCCTTTGTTTTGCGAGAATTTTGTGCGCGTTTCCAGCAGACATTACGCACTCTTGCTATAATTATAACGTTTTCATACCAAAAAGTCAATGGAAAAGGAAATGGATTTCCAACGAAAATTGTCGAAAATTACGAAAATGTCAGTAAAACAGCATTCAAAGTTGCTATAAGTGCGCAGAAAATACACGCGCGGGACTTTACACACGCCGGGAAACACGGTACAATACTTTTGAATCGAAATTTTTCGCGCGGACGGTTGACTTGCCCGCGCATCAGGAGGAACGCAATGAAACTCTGGGGAGGACGCTTCAGCAAGGCAACCGACGGGCTGGTGGACGATTTCCATTCCAGCATTTCTTTTGATCAGCGGCTGGCGGAGCAGGATATTACCGGCTCGATTGCCCACGCGACGATGCTGGGCGAACAGGGCATTATCCCGCAGGAAGACGCGGACAAGATTGTCGAAGGCCTGCGCGGTATTTTGGCGGACGTCAAGGCGGGCAAAGTCCACTGGATGGTGGACGCGGAGGACATCCACATGAACGTGGAGGCGCTGCTGACCGAGCGCATCGGCGAAGCGGGCAAGCGCCTGCATACCGGGCGCAGCCGCAACGATCAGGTGGCGCTGGATTGCCGCATGTACGCCAAACTTGCCTGTCAGGAGACGCAGGAGATGCTCCGCGAGCTGCTCAGCGTCCTGCTGGACATTGCGCAGGACAACCTGCACACCATCATGCCCGGCTACACCCACCTGCAAAAGGCGCAGCCCATCACCTTGGCGCACCACATGATGGCGTATTTCCAGATGTTCCGGCGCGACCTCGACCGCTTCGCCCACGCCTATAACGCGGCGGATGTGATGCCGCTGGGCAGCGGTGCGCTGGCGGGCACGACCTATCCGATCAACCGTGAGCGCGTGGCGGAACTGCTGGGTTTCTCCCGCATCAGCATGAACAGCCTCGATGGCGTGTCCGATCGCGACTTCCTATTAGAATACCTTTCGGCGGCGTCAATCTGCATGATGCACCTCTCGCGCTTCTGCGAGGAACTGATTTTGTGGAACACGAACGAGTTCCGCTTTGTTGAGATGGATGACGCCTTTGCGACGGGGTCGTCCATCATGCCGCAGAAGAAGAACCCCGACGTCGCGGAGCTGATTCGCGGAAAGACCGGGCGCGTCTATGGCGATTTAATGGGGCTGCTGACGACGATGAAAGGGCTGCCGCTGGCGTACAACAAGGACATGCAGGAGGATAAGGAAGCGTTTTTTGATGCGCGCGACACGCTTGTGAAGGGGCTGACCGTGTTCACCGCCATGCTGCGTACCGTCACCTTCCGCAAAGACGTGATGGAGAAGGGCGCGTCCGGCGGCTTCACGAACGCGACGGACTGTGCGGATTATTTGGTCAAGCGCGGCGTGCCGTTCCGGGATGCGCACGCAGTCGTTGGGCGGCTGGTGGCGCACTGCCTGAACGAGAATAAGGCGCTGCTGGATTTGTCGCTGGAGGAACTCAAACAGTTCCATCCGGCGTTTGAGGCGGATGTGTTTGACGACCTGTCGATGCTGTCATGCGTCGAGAAGCGGCGGATTCCGGGTGCGCCCGCGCCGGACATGGTGCAGGCGGCGATTGACGAGGGGCGCAAGTCCTTGGAGGAAAACGCATGAGCATCGCCGTATTTTCCGCGCAGCAGACGCAGCAGCTCTTCGACCTCTTTTCCGCCATGACCGACTATTACGCGGGTGACCCGGCGCGCATCAACCACCTCGTGAAGGTGCACGCCTACGCTCGGCAAATCGGGCTTGCGGAGCAGCTGGACGCGGACGCTCTGTTTCTGCTGGAAGCAGCTGCCCTGACGCACGACATTGGCATCCGCGAAGCAGAGCGCCTGTACGGGCAGTGCGGCGGCAAGCTGCAAGAGCGCCTCGGCCCGCCCGAAGCCCAGAAGATGCTGGATTCGCTCGGTTTCGCGCCGGATGTGACGGAACGGGTATGCTTCCTGATTGCGCACCACCACACGCTTGACGGCGTGGATGCGCTGGACTGGCGGATTCTGCTGGAAGCGGACTTCCTCGTCAATATGATTGAAGAGGGGATGAAAGCGGACGCGATTCAGTGCGGACGGGAGAAGATTTTCCGGACGGAGATGGGGTTGAGGCTGATGGAGAGGCTGACGAAAAAGGCATAAAGAACGGGAGATTGCATGACGACGTGCAATCTCCCGTATTTTATGTCCCCGCGTGGGTCAATTTCGCCGCTAATGCTTCTTGCAGCACCTGTGAGAAGTTGATGCCCTGCTTTTCGGCGGCTTCATTCATCCACTGCGGAATGGTCAACGTCTTTTTCACGCTTTTCTCGAAGTGGCGTTTGGCGTAATCCGCCACATCCACCGCAACCAGATTCCAAAATGCGGCTTTCGGGTCGGCTTCAACGTCCAGACACGCCTTTTCCAACAGTTTCGGCGTCATTTTGGACGGTTCGGGAAGTGCTTGATGCTCCTTCTGCATCGTATACACTTCCCCCGCCATGCAGTCTACCGCCATTTCCAGCGCGTCGGTCAGGTCGTCGCCGCAGGTCGCGCAGTCGAAATCGGGTAAGAGGACGGAATAGCGTCCGTCGGGCTCGGGGATAAATACTGCGGGATACATGGTGAGCATAGTTGCCCTCCTTTCATGGTGCGCACAAAAGAAAATGCGCTGCCATCATTTCAAACCGGCTTGTTTTCGGATTGAATTTTCAGTAGCTTTTGTTAAATCGCGTGTGTGGAAAGGAATCGTCACCTTTCCGGGCTTTGTCGGATGCACATAGTGACGGTGACTGCCAACTTGCGCCTTGAACTGCCAGCCGTCAGCAAGAATTTCTCGTTCCATTTCAATGGGCTTCTTTGGCATGTTGCTCCCCCTTTCCACAGATAAGATTATACTATGCAATACGTACTAAGTCAATACGTATTGCAACAAAAAAAGCCGGACAGCTTCCATTCTGTCCGGCTCTCTCCATATCAGTGGCTCTTATGGAACAGCAAGTGCTCATACCGTTCCGTGTCAATCGTGCGCACCATAATCTCCAATTCTTCGTCGCCCATGACCGTGTTGCGGCCCTGCGCGTACAGTTCGGCGACCAAGTCGCGCAGCGTCGTGACCAGCGGGTCGGTCTTCGGAATGACCTCGTTGCCCTTCAGGCGGAAGTAGCTGTTCAGCCAGTGCGCCACGCCTGCCGTGCCGGAGGTTGCATCCACCGCGACAAGCGCCGGGCGGTTCAGAATCTTCGCCGTGTCGAAAATGTTGTAGATTTCTTCGTCCTTCAGCAGACCGTCGGCATGGATGCCCGCGCGGGTGACGTTGAAGTGGCGGCCGACAAACGGCTGACGCGGGCTGATTTCGATGCCGATTTCGCGCTCCATGTACTCGGCAATTTCGGTTACGGCGGTCAAGTCCATGCCGTCGAGCGTGCCGCGCAGGGAGGCGTACTCAATCGCCATGGCTTCCAGCGGGCAGTTGCCCGTGCGTTCGCCGATGCCCAGCAGCGAGCAGTTGACCGACGAGCAGCCGTACATCCACGCCGTACCCGCGTTGCTGACGACCTTGTAGAAGTCGTTGTGGCCGTGCCATTCCAGCTGTTCCGACGGCACGCGCGCGTAGTGGTGCAGACCGTAGATGATGCCGGGGACGGAGCGCGGCAGGGCAGCACCATAGTAATGCACGCCGTAGCCCATCGTGTCGCAGGCGCGAATCTTAATCGGCAGCCCGGATTCCTCGGACAGATACATCAATTCTTCGGCGAAGGGAAGGACGAAGCCGTAGAAATCAGCACGGGTGATGTCCTCGAAGTGGCAGCGCGGGCGGATGCCGCGGTCAAGTGCTGCCTTGACGATGCCCAGATACTTGTCTATCGCCTGTTTGCGCGTCAGGTGCATCTTCTTGAAGATGTGGTAATCCGAGCAGGAGACGAGGATGCCCGTTTCCTTCACGCCTGCCTGCTTGACCAGCTCGAAGTCCTTCTCGTTGGCGCGAATCCACGTCGTGATTTCCGGGAAATCGTAGCCGAGGTCTTGGCAGGCATGGAGCGCCTTCTTGTCCTTGTCGGTGTACAGAAAGAATTCGGACTGGCGAATCAGTCCCTTCGGGCCGCCCAAACGGTGCATCAGCGAATACAGGTGGACAATCTGCTCGACCGTGAACGGGCTGACAGACTGCTGACCGTCGCGGAAGGTGGTATCGGTCATCCAGATGTTTTCCGGCATGTTTTCCGGCACATGGCGCATGTTGAATGCAACCTTCGGGATGGATTCATAGTCGTACAGTTCGCGATAAAGGTTCGGCTCTGCGACATCTTGCAGGCTGTACTGATAGCGGTTGGTCATCAGCAGGTTCGATTTCTTGTCAAATTCGAGCATGGAAATGCGCCTCCTTCTTCATAAATACAACAGATAATAGCAAAGAAAGGCAGTACGCGAACGTATTGCCTTTCGGTTTACTGTCGCGTCGTTGCGGCATGGATTATTTCAATTCGCTGACAAACTCCTCGATGCGGCGCAGACCCTCCATGCAGCTTTCCATTGCCACAGCGTAGCTCAAACGGCAGAAGCCCTCTGCCTCAAAGGCATTGCCCGGCACGACGGCGACGTGCTTGTCCGCCAGCAGCAGCTCCGCGAATGTCTGGCTGCTGTCAATAACGCGCCCGTTGTACGTCTTGCCCATCACGCCCGTGATGTTCAGCATGATGTAGAACGCACCCTGCGGCTTCATGCAGCTCAAGCCCGGAATGCTGTTGATTTTCTCCACCATTGCGTTGCGGCGCGCCTCAAACTGCGCCACCATGTCCGTCACGCACTGCGGATCGCCCTGCAGCGCCTTCATCGCGGCGTACTGCGCGATGGAGTTCGCGTTGGATGTCGCGTGGGACTGGAAACTTGTCATGGCGCAAATCTCGACGCGCGGACCCGCGACGTAGCCGATGCGCCAGCCGGTCATGGCATACGCCTTGGACATGCCGTTGACCACGAACGTCTGGTTCTTGATGGCTTCGCCCAGTTCGGCGATAGAAACGTGCTTTTGCCCGTCGTAAATCAGCTTTTCGTAGATCTCGTCGCTGACGACGTAGAACGGGTGGCTGACGGCGAGGTCGGCAACGAATTGCAGCTGCTCGCGCGACCAGACGGAGCCGTTCGGGTTCGACGGGCTGGTGAGGATAATCGCCTTGGTACGGCGGGTGACGCGCGCGGCGATATCGTGGCTGGTGGGGATGAAGTTATTGCGCTCATCCGACGGGATGAACACCGGCACGCCACCCGCCATGCGCACCATTTCCGGGTATGACACCCAGCAGGGCGTGGGAATCAGCACTTCGTCGCCGGGGTCGAGGATGCACTGGAAGATGGTGTACAGACTGTGCTTCGCGCCGGAGGAAACGATAATGTCCGACGGCGTATAATGCAGATGGTTGTCACGCTCCAGCTTGTCGCAGATCGCCTGACGCAGCGCAACCGTGCCGGCAGCGGGGGTATAGCGGGTCATGCCCTTGTCCAGCGCCTCTTTCGCGGCGTCGCAGATGTATGCGGGGGTCGGAAAGTCGGGTTCGCCCGCGCCGAAGCCGATGACGTCCACGCCCGCGGCCTTCATTTCCTTCGCCCGCGCGTCAATCGCCAGCGTCGGGGAGGGAGCGATATTCTGACAACGGTGAGAAATCGTAAGCGCCATAAGGATTACCTCCTGCAATAACAAGTAATATGAAATGCAATCCGCAGTGCTTTTTCATCCGTTTCCTCATTGAAATGGATGCGGCGGATGGTACGTGAATGCTCACAACAAGTTAATTATATCCCGTTTACATCGAAAATGCAATAGGGAAAACGATAAAAATGCATAAAATTGCGGTTTTCCTGCAAAACGCAAAAAAATATCCCCGACACCTTACGATGCCGGGGAAAATGACTTGCATGATGCAATTTTTATTCCGTCATTTTGCCGCTTGCGTTATCCGAAGGCGCGGCGGCGGTCAAATCGCTGACAAACGCCGCTTTTGCGGTGGTCATGTACACGCCAAGGAACAGCGACAGCAGCATCGAGCAGACGTTTGCAAGCGTGTAGCCCGCCATCGTCAGCACGGCCGAATCAAGCACGGCAATCAGCAGATTCCAGCCGATGAAAGACAACTCCAGCAGGAAGAAATTCATGCGGTTGCCCTTCATGATGGTGCGGCTGGTGCGCATAATCTCCGAGACGCTCGTGTTCGGGTTGCACGCCAGCAGATAGTCGGATGCCGCCATTGAGTAGAGGCGCATGATGGCGAGCACCAGCGTGGCAATCACCGCGATGAAGAACAGAATGGCGGTGAGCAGCATGATATCGGGCGACGACACGGTCAACAGCACTGGAATCGCCACCACATACGCCAGCAGCATCGGCCAGAAGGCGTAGAACGTCGTGCAGATCTGCAGCCAAATCGCGCGGAAGGTATAGGGAATATACGCCAGCGAATGGCGCACCAGCACGCCCTCGCCGCGGAGAATACGCTGTGCCGCGCCGATAGTGCCCAGCGTCAGCGGAATGGTCATCAGCGTAAACAGCAGGTTCAGCAGCGAATAAGTGATCCCCTTGCTCGACGACATGAAGGCGCTGTAAGCCGCCACAAAAGCATCCGGGTCGCTGAGAAGCAAGTCCGTATCCATCGGCGGCATTAGCCCGAAGGCGGTTTGGATAAACATGAAGATAAGCTGCGGAAGGCTCGCCACGAGGAAAATCAGCAGCATTATGGGCAGAACAGGCTTGATGGCAGACCAAGCGGTTTGGCGATATTCTTTCGAGGTGTGCATAAGCATTTCTCCTTTTATATGGACTTTGGGGTTTATATGGACTTTGGGGTGATGGATGCAGTGTCATCCGCCGAGGAAACGAGGTTGCCGACCCAATCATCCACAAAAGCGGCGCGCGCGGTGACCATGTACGCCCGCACGAACACCGGCAGCAGGAGGACGCAGACGACATAGGCGTTGTAGCCCACCAGCAAGAGCACCGCCGCGCAGACGAGGATCATTGGCAGCCACCACCCGGCGAACGACAATTCCAGCAGGAAGAGGTTCAACCGCCTGTCTTCCATGATAGTGCGGCTTGTTTCCATGAGGTCGGACACGCGCAGGGTAGGTTTTTTCGCCATCAGGTATTTCGCCGCTGCCATCGAATACAGCCGCGTGACCCCGAAAGCAATCGCCGCAAGCGAGGCAAGGCGGAAAAGCTGGTAAACGCCGTGCGAATGGAAGATAAGCAGCAAGACGAGTGTGACGGCCGCGAGAGCCAGCAGCGGCCAGAAAGCGTAGAGTACAATACGGATTTCCAGCCCAATCGCGCGGAGCGAATAAGGAACATACGTCAGCGAATGGCGCGCCTGCACATCTTCCCCGCGCAGAAGCCGCTGTGCCGCGCCAATCAGCCCCAGCGTCAGCGGTACGGACAGACAGTTGAACAGCACGTTCAAGAGCAGATTCGGCGCGAGCGTCTGCACGACGAACGCATCGTAGGCTGCCAGAAAGCGGCTGGGGTCGCTGAACCAAAACTGCATGTCTATCGGCGGAATCAGCCCGAAGAGCAATTGCAGGAAGAACTCGATGAGCTGCGGCAGAACCGCGGCGAGGGAAATCAGCAGCATGGCGCGCCAGTGTGGGCGGATGGCGTTCCACGCGATTCGGCGGTATTCCTTGGCAGTACGCATGGTGTGCATCTCCTTTCGTGGTGTCTGGTCGCGCCAATGGGCGCGACAATATGCAAGTGGTGGGTAGAGCGAGCTGGGGGCGCGTCTGCGGACGCGCGAAGTTTGTGTACTGCGCTGAAAACGCTTCGCTGTTCAGCGCGTGGGTGGCATACTTGACTTTTCTCACGCAGTTGATTACACGTCCGGCAGTTGGGGCGTTGCCCCAAACCCCAGCAGGGACGCTGTCCCTGCACCCTGCA
>ENA-OZEM01001066-OZEM01001066.1-human-gut-metagenome-genome-assembly--contig:-NODE-1066-length-10640-cov-4.058101_pt1 | contig 10640 bp, 10 predicted proteins | sample MGYA00245069_ERZ653611 | MGnify/ENA primary metagenome ERZ653611 (study PRJEB26926, sample SAMN06165006) | human gut metagenome | biome: ENVO:00009003; feature: ENVO:2100002; material: ENVO:00002003... | reverse complement strand
GGCCGGAGAGGCTTCGTGCTGCGAGAGGAACATTATGGAAAATATTTTGCCCCGTCGTGAAGCACGCGAAAATGCATTTCTTCTGGCATTTTCTCAGACCTTTGGTGACATTCCCCTGCAGGAGGCTCTGGACAACCACCACGAGTGCGATGAAGAGCATCCGGTGGATGTTTTTGGCCAGCGCCTGCTGCGGGCTTATTATGAGCATTCCGCAGAGGTGGACGACCTCATCAGCGCCCATCTGCGCAACTGGACGATGGAGCGTCTGCCCCGCGTGAGCCTGACGGTGCTCCGTCTGGGCCTGGCCGAGATGCTGTACGGCGACGAGAAAAAGCCTGGCGTCGTCATCAATGAGGCAGTCGAGCTGACCAAAAAGTATGGCGCAGACGAGGATTATCAGTTCGTCAACGGTCTGCTGGGTACGGTGGCACGCGAGCAGGGTCTGGACGCAGAGCCTGAGCAGCTGTGAGCAGCTATACGCTGGGCATCGACACCAGCAATTATGCAACCTCTCTGGCTGTCTTTGATACAGCCGGAGAGGTTGTTTGCGCAAAAAAGCGTTTCCTTCCGGTGAAGGAGGGCCAGCTTGGGCTGCGCCAGAGCGACGCCCTTTTTCACCACACAGCCGCTCTGCCTGAGATGCTGAAAGAACTGAGCGGTGAATTCGATTTGACCAAAATCAGTGCCGTAGGCGTGTCGGAAAAGCCCCGTCCGGTAGAGGGCAGTTATATGCCCTGTTTTCTGGCGGGCGTCAGCGCTGCCGAGGCGTTCGCACTGGCCCGGGGCATCCCGCTCGTCCGCACGACCCATCAGCAGGGCCATGCGGCGGCGGCACTGTTTGCGGCCAAGGGTGAAGAGTTCTTCCGCGAGAAAACACTGCTGTTCCATATTTCCGGCGGCACGACTGACCTGCTCCTTTGCGATGAAGTGAAGCATATCGAGACGCTGGGGACCAGCTCCGACCTCTACGCCGGACAGGCTGTGGACCGTGTGGGCGTCAAGCTGGGCTTTAGATTCCCGGCTGGCGTCGAAGTCTCTCGTCTGGCCGCAGAATGTGATGTGACGATAAAACCGAAATCCAGTGTCCGAGGCATGGAATGCAGCCTTTCCGGGCTGGAAAACCAGTGCAATGCTTTGTTGACAGCTGGCAAAAGCCCTGCCTATGTCTGTAAGTACTGCCTGCTCTGCGTGGCAGATACCGTGGTCAAGATGACCAAAGCGGCTCAGAAGGAATATCCCGGGCTTGCTGTGGTCTGTGCAGGCGGCGTGATGAGCAGTGACATCATTCGCAGCTGGGTGCAGCAGCGCCTCCCGCAGGTGTATTTCGTACCCGGCCAGTATTCCAGTGACAACGCCATCGGCGTATCTATCCTCGCCGCACGGGAGGCCGGGCTATGGCTGAAGTGATCACCGTCTCGGCCCTGAACCAGTATGTCAAGACGCTGCTGGATGCAAATGACATCCTGTTCGATTTGGCGCTGCGGGGCGAGATCGCAAACTTCGTACAGAACGCCCGCAGCGGCCACTGTTATTTTTCTCTCCGGGACGCCAGCGCCAGTGTCAAAGCGGTGATGTTCCGCTCAGATGCGCGGCGGCTGGGCTTCCGCCCGGAAGAGGGCATGAAGGTAGTCGTGCGATGTCGTGCTACTCTTTATGAGCGGGACGGAGCGTTCCAGATATATGTCAACGAGATGTTCCCGGACGGCATTGGTGCTGCGCAGCTTGCTTTCGAGCAGCTGAAAGCCAAACTCGAGCAGGAGGGACTTTTTGCGGCAGAGCACAAAAAGCCGCTGCCCACGTATCCCAAATGCATCGGCGTCGTCACCAGCAAGACCGGCGCGGCATTGCAGGACATTCGCAATGTCATTGGTCGGCGCTGGCCTGCGGCGAAACTCCTGCTCTGCCCGGTCAATGTGCAGGGCTTTGAGGCGGCGCAGCAGGTCGCAGATGCCATCGGAACGCTGGACAAAAGCGGTCGGGTAGACGAAATTATCGTAGCCCGGGGCGGCGGCAGCAGGGAAGACCTCTGGGTCTTCAACGCCGAGGTCATCGCCCGGGCAGCTTACCGCTGCAAAGTGCCGCTTATCAGTGCTATTGGGCATGAGATAGACTTTACCATTTTAGACTTTGTGGCGGACCGCCGTGCGCCGACCCCATCGGCTGCGGCAGAATTAGCCGTGCCGGATCGTGCAGAGCTTCTGCGGGCCCTGTCCCAGCTGGAACAGGGCTGTCAGAGCGCGATGCAGCGCCGTCTGGATGCAGCGTCTGGCCGTCTGATGATGGCCGAGCAGCAGCTTTCCTATGACATGACCCGTCGGAAACTGACTAATGGGCAGGCAGAGCTTGCCGCAGTGCAGAAAGAACTCGAGGCGGCTGCGCAGAGCTGTATTCAGAAGCGGCAGGCGCAGCTGCGCCACACCGCAGCACTGGCCGACTCGCTCAGCCCCTACCGGGTACTGGGGCGCGGCTATGCGATGGTATATGACAGCAAAGGCAGGCTGTGTAGTGCAGATGTTCTTGCAACCGGTGATAAGCTCACCCTGCGCGGTGCAGCGCACACAGCAGAATGTACGGTCACGTCCGTGGAGGAACTGAATGAGAGCACCCAAAAGCTTTGAAGACGGCATGGCCCGTCTGGAAACCATCCTGAGCCAGATGCAGAGCGAAGAGACGACCCTTTCTGAGTCGGTCAAGCTCTATGCAGAAGCGGCTTCGCTGATGGAATACTGCCATGCTGCGCTGAAAAAAGCATCGCTTCAAATGGAGGAGATCGATGCTTCCCGCAGCGAAAAGGCAGGACCCGAAACAGAAGAATAAAAGCAAACAGTTTGCAGGGAGGAACCATTATGGAGAGCGCAGAGTATAAAAAGCAGTATGACGAATATCTGGCCCGTGCTGAAAAGGCACTGAGTCAGGCGTGTGAGCGCTATCTGCCTGAGGAATCTGACGTCTGCCGCGCAGCGCGCTACAGCCTGCTGGGCGGCGGCAAGCGCATTCGCGCTGTGCTGGTGCTGGCCGTGTGTGATATGCTCCACGGCAATGCCGAGGCAGCTGAGCAGTTTGCAGCCGCAGTCGAGATGCTGCACTGCTATTCGCTCATCCATGATGACCTGCCCTGCATGGATAACGACGATATGCGCCGCGGCAAGCCCTCCTGCCACAAGGCATTCGGCGAATCCACCGCGATGCTGGCCGGTGACGTCCTGCTGACCGAGGCTTTCGAGGCAGTCGCCGGTGCGCCTGCTCCCGCTTCTGTCTGTGTCCACGCGGCACAGGCGCTGGGCGCAGGTGCAGGCAGCCGAGGCATGGTGTACGGTCAGGAACTCGATTTGAAATATGAGGCGCTTGCCGCTACCGAGGAACAGCTCCGTCTCATCCACCGCCACAAGACCGGCGCACTCATCAATGCAGCCATCCAGATGGGCGGTGCTGCAGCACAGGCCGATGAGGTTCAGCGTAAGGCGCTGGAAGCATATGCTTATGGCATCGGCCTCGTGTTCCAGGTCGTGGACGATGTGCTGGACGTGACCGGAACCGCCGAGCAACTGGGCAAACCCATTGGCAGCGACAGCGAAAATGGCAAAACGACTTTTGTCACCCTGTTCGGTGTTGACGGTGCCATGCAGCTGGCGGAAAAGCTGAATGACGAGACCTGCACAGCGCTGCGCGACGCATTCGGCGAAAAGAGTGCGTTTTTGGAGCAGCTGGCCCGCACACTGCTGAACCGCCGCAGCTGAGCCGGTCGCATTCTGCGCCGAAATCGTCTCAGAAATCGCACAGGACTACATATCGCAAATGCGCTGCTTTTTGAGACGTCGGCTGTGGGATTGCGATAAAATTCAAGAAGGTGAACAAACTATGCAATTTATCAAAGAATTGTTCTCGGTCAACGAGATATTGACTGTTTCCATCGTGGGCTGGTTCGTTGCACAGGTGCTCAAGACCATCATCAACTTTATCCTGCTGGGCAAGTTCCAGCTCGAGAGGATGTGGGGCGACGGCGGTATGCCCAGTGCCCACAGCGCGACAGTCTGCGCGATGGTCATTGCCGCAGCCCGCAGCGAGGGAGTCAGTTCGGCTATTTTTGCTGTGGCCAGTGTGGTCGCCATCATCACCATGCACGATGCAATGGGTGTGCGCCACGAGACGGGCGAGCAGGCCAAAGTGCTCAACCAGATGATCGAAGAGTGGATCGACATCAGCGAAAAGAACTCTCCGTTTTTGCAGAATATGCATCTGAAGGAGATGGTCGGCCATACGCCCCTGCAGGTCATGGCCGGCATGGTCGTCGGCATCGTGGTCGGCTGCCTGTATCCCATGCACCTTGTCTAAGTAAAAAAACATCAGGAATTTGAAATGTGAGGAGGACGGTCATTTTATGCATCCTTCATTGCTTCAGAATATTTCACAGCCTCGTGACCTGAAGCGCTTGAACAGCGCGCAGATCCAGCAGCTCTGCGGCGAGATCCGTCAGTTTCTGCTGGACAGCGTATCCAAAACAGGCGGACATCTTGCTTCCAATCTCGGCGCGGTCGAGTTGACGGTAGCACTTCATCGTGTCTTTGAGACCCCTCAGGACGCTTTCGTGTTTGACGTAGGACATCAGTGCTACACCCATAAGCTCCTGACCGGGAGGTATAAGCGCTTTGGCACCTTGCGGCAGCTGGACGGACTTTCGGGCTTTCCGAATCCCAATGAGAGCGCCCATGACGCTTTTATCGCCGGACATGGCAATACGGCTCTTTCTGTTGCCATCGGCATCGCATGGGCCAAAAAACTGAAAGGGGAGCCGGGCCATGTGGTGGCCATCATCGGCGACGGTGCGTTCACCGGCGGCATGGTCTACGAGGGAATGAACAATATCGGAAAGCTGGACAATCTCCTGGTCATCCTTAACGATAATAAAATGTCCATTTCCCATAATGTCGGTGCGTTGGCAAGCTATCTGGGCCATCTGCGCACCACAAACGGCTATTTTACGGCCAAGGAAAATGTCAACAGCTTCCTGAACGGTGTGCCTGTCATCGGAGCGCCCATCAAAAGCGCTCTTCAGAACAGCAAAAAAGCAATTCGCCGGGCCATGTACCATTCCACGATGTTCGAGGATATGGGGTTTCACTATTTTGGACTCATCGACGGCCACGACGAGCCGGAACTGGAACGCATTTTCCAGACTGTCTGTGCTCAGCCCGGGCCGACATTGCTCCATGTCGTGACGAAAAAGGGCAAGGGCTATGCGCCCGCTGAGTCGAACCCCGGCAATTACCATGGCGTTTCCAAGTTCGACCTGACCGGCATCCCTGACCCCGAGGTCGCTCCGGCAGAGTCGTTTTCAAATGCCTTTGGCCGGACGCTCAGCGCCGCCGGAAACACAGACAAGACCCTCTGTGCCATTACTGCCGCCATGAAATATGGCACAGGTCTGCAGTTTTTCAGTCATGCCCATCCGGAACGCTTCTTCGATGTCGGCATGGCCGAACAGCATGCCGTGACCTTTGCAGCTGGTCTGGCCAGCAAGGGGATGCTGCCGGTGGTCTGCATTTATTCGACCTTCCTGCAGCGCAGCTACGACCAGATCATCCATGACGTCAACCTTCTGCATGAAAATGTCGTCTTCGCGGTGGACCGTGCAGGTTTCGTCCCCGGAGACGGTGAGACACACCAGGGCATCTACGACCCGGCTTTTCTCAGCCAGACCGGAATGCCCATCTATTCGCCTTCGAACTACGAAGAACTGCGGCATTGGCTTCCCATCCTGCTGAGCCATGAGATGCAGGGTCCCCGGGCCATCCGTTACCCCCGCGGCGGAGAGAGCAAAGCTCTGGCAAAATACGGCTGCTCGGGCAAAGAATACGACAAGCTCATCTCCGCGCCGGGCGCAAAGACCGCACTGGTGAGCTACGCCGATGAGGTGGAAGATGTTCTCACTGCCGCAGAGCTGCTGGCTAAAGAGGGCATCCCCTGCGATGTTTATAAGCTGGTGCGCATCTTCCCGTTTGAGGAAGAACTGATTCGTGACCTTTCAGCCTATCCCGTCGTTCTGATGGCCGAAGAGTGCGTGGCCTGCGGCGGCATCGGCGAACACCTTGCCCGCGCCCTGCAGGATGCTGGCTGGCAGGGCCGGTACATCCACCGTGCTGTGAAGAAGCTGTGCCTGCCTCACGCGACGGTGCCTCAAATCAAACAGGCAACCGGGCTGGATGCCGCACATCTGGCCGAGGCTGTGCGGGAAGCGGACCCGAAAGGAGAGAAAACACTTTGAAAATTCGTTTGGACCAATATCTGGTGCAGCACGGCATGATCCAGAGTCGTGAGCGCGCCAAAGCCCTCATCATGGCCGGTGTCGTTTTTGTCAACGAGCAGAAGGTGGACAAGGCCGGCGAGATGATAAAGGAAGACGCCAAGGTCGAGGTGCGCGGCCACGACATCGGCTATGTCAGCCGCGGCGGCCTCAAACTGGAAAAGGCAATGCAGTGCTTTCCTCTGACGCCGAACGGCAAGGTCTGTATGGACATTGGTGCGTCCACCGGCGGCTTTACCGATTGTATGCTGCAGAACGGCGCCGTCAAGGTCTATGCCGTGGATGTCGGCTACGGTCAGCTGGCATGGAGCCTGCGCACCGACGAGCGCGTCGTCAACATGGAGCGCACCAACATCCGCAATGTCACGCTGGATATGCTGGCAGAGCCTATTGAATTTTTCAGCGTAGATGTGTCGTTTATCTCACTGCACCATATCTTCCCGGTGGCGCAGGCTATCACGACGCCCGACGCAATGGGTGTCTGCCTCGTCAAGCCTCAGTTCGAGGCTGGCCGCGAGAAGGTGGGTAAAAACGGTGTCGTCCGCGACCCTGCCACCCACCGCGAAGTGCTCCACAATGCGATGGGCTATGCCGCTGCAAACGGTTTCGTCGTGCGCGGACTGGATTTCAGCCCCGTCAAAGGCCCTGAGGGCAACATTGAGTACCTGATGTTCGTCCAGAAGAGCGAACAGCCCGGTGTGCTGGATGATTCTGTTGCCGAGCAGGTCGTAGCGGCAAGCCACAGTTCTCTGGATAAGTAAATCTGCTGGGAGACGGAGGAATAAACCGCCCTATGACTGTTTACATTTCGCCAAACCCCGGAAAGGAACAGGCTGCTGACACCGCCCGCCGGGCAGCGCAGCTCCTGCTGATGCAGGAAGCTGTCGTCCTGATGCGGGATGACCTGAAAGAGTCCTGCTACGTGGAAGGCGTACAGTACCTTCCTTTGGAAGAATGCCTTCCGCGCACCGATGTCATCCTGACCATCGGTGGTGATGGAACCATCCTGCACGAGGCAAATTTTACGCTGCAATATCAAAAACCCATCCTCGGCATTAACATCGGACGCTGCGGCTTCCTCGCCACCTGTGAGGTGGATGAAATGGAAGAAAAACTCGCCGCTCTGGTGCGGGGAGAATATATGCTGGACAGCCGGATGCTGCTCTATGTGCGGGTGCTGGGCGAGGATGGCTGGGAAGGCCATGCCCTCAACGATGTGGTCGTGACGAAAGGCCGCCTGCAGCAGGCCATCGACTTCAGCATCTACTGCGACGACATCCTCGTAGAGCATTACCGTGGTGACGGCGTCATCGTTGCGACCCCTACAGGCTCCACAGCCTATTCGCTGGCGGCCGGCGGGCCGATCTTGGACTCGCAGACCAAGGGCATCGTCGTCACTCCCATCTGTCCCCACAGTCTGACCAGCCCTGCGATGGTCTTTGCTCAGGAGCGCAAAATAAACATCTGTGTGGGGCAGGTCATCGACAACGAAGTGTTTCTGAGCTGCGACGGCGCAGCGGAATATCCGCTCAGTGCCGGCTCGACGGCGGAGATACGCCTCTCCGACCAGATCGTACAGCTCGTCACCTTCAGCAGGGCGGACCAGTTTCAGGCCATCGACCAGAAGCTGCGCAGCCGGAGATAATAACAAGAGGAGGCAAGGAATATGGGCCGAAACAATCCAGCTGAGGCAAAAGGCAAGACGGAACGTCAGCAGACGATCCTCCGCCTCATTCAGGAACATCCCATCAGCCGACAGGAGGTACTTCTCGAGCATCTGCGCCAGGAGGGCTTCGATGTGACACAGGCTACCATTTCCAGGGACATCCGGGAGCTGTGCCTCGTCAAAGCTGCCACCGCCGACGGCTATCGCTACGTTTCCAGCCATAACGAAAGCCTCAACCCCAAGATGCAGGGCCGATTTGAGACGATATTCCACGAGTCTGTGCTGGGGGTGGATTTTGCCGGACATGTCGTGCTGGTGAAGTGCTACTCCGGCATGGCGAACGCTGCCTGTGAGGTATTCGACGCCTTGAAATGGAAGAATGTCGTCGGTACGCTTTCCGGCGACGATACATTCCTTATCGTAGCCCGTTCGGAGCGGGACGCAAAGACCATCTGTTCGGAACTGACCCGTCATATCGGGCAGAAATAAACGCGGGAGTGAAACTATGCTGAGCAGCCTGCAAATCGAAAATGTTGCAGTTATCCAGAAAGCAAACGTCCATTTCGAAAAGGGCCTCAACGTCCTGACCGGTGAGACGGGCGCAGGTAAATCCATCCTCATCGACTCCATCAACGCCATTCTGGGCAACCGCACTTCCAAGGATCTTGTGCGCACCGGCGCGGCTAAGGCCGTCATCCGGGCCGCGTTCGAGGACGTGCCGCCTGCTGTTCTCGACAGCCTCGAAAAGGCAGGCTATGAGCGCTCGGAGGCCCTGCTGCTCAGCCGTGAGATCACCGCCGAGGGCAAGAGCACCTGCCGTATCAACGGGATGCCGGCCACTGCCGCCGTCCTGCGGGAGCTGTGCGGCGGGCTTATCAACATCAACGGTCAGCACGACTCCGTGGGCCTGCTGAACCCGGCCCGTCATGAGGGCATTCTGGATGCTTACGCCCAGAACAGTGCTGAATATCAGGCGTATTATGCTATCTACCGGGAACTGGTCAGCGTCAAAAAGGCGCTGGACGCCATGATAACCGACGAGAGCGAAAAGCAGCGCCGTATCGATCTGCTGAGCTATCAGGTGCAGGAGATCGACGATGCCGGCCTGACGGCAGGGGAGGAGCAGACGCTGGAAAGCCGCCGCAAAGTGCTGGCAAATGCTTCCACCATCCGGGACCGTATCGCACAGTGTTATGCGCTGCTCTCCGGCGGCGACGAGGCCCCGGGGGCTGTTGACCTTCTGGGCGAAGCCTCCAACGCTGTGGACGCAGCGGCACAGCTCGACGGAGAGCTGTCTGCCGGTGCGGGCCAGCTGCTCGACCTTTATTACGCCGCGAAGGATGTCGCCGCAGACCTCATTGGCCGTCTGGACGCCTACGACACCAACGACGCAGAGCTGGACGAGATCGAGCAGCGCATCGACCTTATCTATAAGCTCCGGCGGAAGTACGGAGACACCGTAGAGGACATCCTCGCCTTTGGCGAACGGGCACGGAAAGAACTTGAGATGATACAGTCCTCGCAGAAGAGGGTAGAGCACTTGCAGAAAGAGCAGCGCCGCCTTTACACCCTCGCGCGGGAAAAGGCCGAAGCTCTGACCCAGACCCGTCTGAAAGCTTTTGATGAGCTGAACAAGCGTATCTCTGGCACGCTGGACTTCCTGAACATGCCGGGTGTGCGGATGACGCTTCGCCATTCGCGCGGCCCGCTGGCCAGCCATGGGCAGGACAGCGTCGAGTTCTATATCTCCACAAACCCCGGCGAAGCTCCGAAGCCTCTGGCAAAGATCGCCTCGGGCGGTGAGTTGAGCCGTATTACCCTTGCCATTAAAAACGCAATGGCTGATAAAGACGCCGTGCCGACCGTTATTTACGACGAGATCGACAGCGGTGTATCGGGCAAAGCAGCCAGCCGTATCGGCGAGGTACTGCGTCAGAGCGCCGAGGGCCATCAGATCCTCTGCATCACTCATACGGCGCAGATCGCTGCACTGGCCGACTGCCATCTGCTTATTCAGAAAAATATCACGAACGAGCGTACCTATACTGAGATACACCCGCTGGACGAGAATGGCCGTGTAGAGGCGCTGGCCCGCCTCATCTCCGGCGACCATGTCACAGAGCTTTCGCTGGCCAATGCCCGAGAAATGCTAGGCCGGAACGCAGAAAAATAAGAAAAAAGCCAGCGCTTGACATTCCGGCAGGGATGTGCTAAACTGAATCTCGTTGAAAGGCGAAGATGGGAACCGAGTACCCTGATGCGCTCTGCCCAGAGAGGCCCCGGCTGGTGAAAGGGGCTGCAGAGACGCAGGCGAAATACGTCCCTGAGCCGCAGGCTGAACGAATAGTAGGCTGTGCCGCGTGCGAGCGTTACAAACGCAGGAGTGTCACTCTACTCTGGGGTGCGCACTCGTGAGGCCGTTTCTGTGAAGAGGCGGCAAACAGAGGTGGTACCGCGAATTTTATCGCCCTCTGCCAAATTTATTTTGGCAGAGGGTGTTTTATTTTCCCTCTGCCCGACAAACAGGAGGAAATTTTTATGACTCTGTACGAAGAACTCAAGGCCCGCGGCCTCGTGGCTCAGATCACCGATGACGAGATCATCGACCTCATCAACAACGGCAAGGCCACCTTCTACATCGGCTTTGACTGCACCGCCGACAGCCTGACTGCC
>ENA-OZEM01001039-OZEM01001039.1-human-gut-metagenome-genome-assembly--contig:-NODE-1039-length-10806-cov-7.376616_pt1 | contig 10806 bp, 9 predicted proteins | sample MGYA00245069_ERZ653611 | MGnify/ENA primary metagenome ERZ653611 (study PRJEB26926, sample SAMN06165006) | human gut metagenome | biome: ENVO:00009003; feature: ENVO:2100002; material: ENVO:00002003... | reverse complement strand
ACGCAATGGGAGTCCCATTTCCGAAATAGATATAATTTCACGGGACTTCAGGTTTCAATGTCTTTACAAAATAACTATCCTTTCTCTGCTAATTTCTTTGCTAACATGTACAATTGCATATATGGAATAGGAACCTTAAAGCAACGTTTAAGAAAGCCTGCTTTCCAAGCTGAACATGAAAATTCGCGAAGCAACTTTTGAGGGCATCTTACATAGTTTATTAAGCTTTGTGGTCTTGCCAGAGGAAAAACATTGGTATCATAAAAGCGAAAATCACCAAATAAATCCACTTCTTTTAACGTTGGATTAATAGAGAATCGGATTAAATTAAAGCCGTATTCACTGGCTTTATATTTCAACAATTCCTCTGCTGGGCTCTTAGCATACTCCTTACAGAATTGAACTGCTTCATCTTGAATAATCCGAAATGCCTTGAACTCTGCATCCTTCTCATTATATTCCGGAGCGTAAAGTACAGGAATAGCCACTTCATTAAGTACTCTATACCTCTTGGTAGATCCTTCGCTGGAAAGAAAAAGGCTTTCAAAAAGTCCCTGCATAAAAGAAATCACCGGTTCCATATCCATTCTAAACGGTTCATAAAAATATCCATGGACCTGACTGTTATTTATTTCCTTCCGCATGCCAAAATAGTAACCTTCCATGCGAACATCAACTTCTAAGATATTCATGATTTCAACTAGATAACGCTGCATGCTGCCGTTCCAACCAATATCCATAACAGCAATATCCCCACAGAATCCTTTTTGCTGAAAATAAACTTTCAAGCAATCAAATTCATCCCTTGAGTTTTTAATAATATCATTAAGAATACTTTGGTAAAATCCCTTCAGTGCCTCATTTTGTAAAAAATTGCTTTTCTGAAGGCCACTATCCAGTGAAAGATGAAATTTCTGAACTTTAAATTTATATTTTTCAGGATCAAGGCCTAATCTTTCTAAAAAAAACCTAACTGTAAAGAAACGAGTTACTGTAATATAGTGAGAAAATTCATCCCAGTCGCTATGCTTCCACAACAAAGGAACAGATAAAGCTCGACGCGACAAATAAATATAATCTGTCGAGCACTCTGGATATAAGATATCATAAACCTTTTTAGCTACATATCCATCCCTAGCAAAGAAAAAAAGCTTTTTATTTCCTATAGACTTGTGCAGCCAGTGAATAAATCCAAACAAAACTGGTCCAAAGTAAGCATATCCAAACTGAGCATACTGGTTTTTCCTAGTATTCAAATGATTATTAATAAAATTATTAAATATAGTTTTTTGCTTTCTAGATTTTAAATCAACCCACTTACTATTATTGATTACTTTCGGAATCAATATACTTCGAATATCAGCCTTCCGAGCCCCAAAATAATCACTTCTAATCGAATCGCCAATATGAATAACATCTTTTGCAGATATATTAACAGTAGACAACATTTTCTTAAATAAATTCCCAGTAACTTTCTGCACCCCGAAGCTGCTGGAAATAAAGCAAAAATTGAAGTCAAATCCCTGTGCATGCAAAATATCTTTTAAAAATTGTTCAGGTAAATACATGTCTGATGTAATAATTATTTTTTTCCTTTTCTCCCTGCAATATTGATATACGGGATAAATCATAGGATTTCTATGTAATAAGTCTGCCTCTAATTCCAATTCTCGCTTTTTAAAAGGCAGATATTTCCCTTCCAATTTTGCATAAATATCATCTAATGTAATTTCCTCTTTACCACTCTGATTTCGCAGACTTCTTTCTGCTTCAATCCTTTTGGATGCAAATGAAGAATCGTTATATTGTTTTCCTATTATTTGAAAAACCTCGGTAGGATGTAAAACATCTCGCTTGAGAAGAGTATCGAAAATATCAAAAGAAACATAAGAGTACGGAGCGATTTTTTTTATTATCTTGTCCGAGTTAAGCTCCCTTAAAAACTCAAGCTGAATCATATTCTTACAATCCTCCAAAGCTATTCTATTACTTCAAGGTTTCTGCACTTTAGTGATCAATTACATTTAATACAGCCTTATTAAAAAAACTCCCTTATTTTATCTAAAAATAGCTTCTGTTGGGAATTTACAAGGCCAAGAAATTCATTGCTTCCTGACAAAAACTTTTGCTCATTAAAGCTATTCACATATTTATTTAATATAGGCATAAAATTTGGATCTTCAGGATTCAAAATTACCCCCAAATTATACGTTTCAACAACTTGTGCCAAATAAGTATGAGGCGACGCCAATAAAGGCTTTTTAAAAATAACTGCATCGTATAACCTATTAGGCAATAGCACTGATGTTGCCAACTCTTCATTACCATAAATACTATGTATCATGTCAACACATTTGTACAGTTCAGGCTTATCAGCATTTTTGAATGGGCCACCATAGGTTACATTATCATATTTTAGATTCTGCTCCCTATCAATCCGACAAGATTCAGCGTAGGTTCCTCTATAAAATAATGAAAACCTATCATCCCCCCCCAGTTTACGTATCAAAATTTCATTTTCGCGTTTGTACCTTATATATCCAAAGAAGCCAATATTCACATGTGCCTTATTTTCGCATAAACTTGGTAGCTTGAAAGCCGATTTCAAATTCGTTATGTTATGATTAGAAATAATTTTTGAGGATTGAGGCAAAAACTTACGAAAACCATCCGATGAAATTGTAGTAAAGAAACTATTATCAATGATTTCTTTTAAAAATAATTGATATCCTGGTAATGTTTCACATTTATAATCACGAATATCAAGAACATACCTGTTCTTAAAATGCTTAAGCAATACATTTCTCAGCAGCATGGCCAATATTGTATTCACTATCACTAGGTGGGTATAATGCCCATCTTCAATAATTTTTTTCAGTTTATAAGAAAGCAATATAAAATCGATATATTTGCGTTTTCCGATATGCCACTTTGAATGAATAGTAATTACCACACCATCTTTAGTTGTTGGCGAATCATTGTATTTATCCCAAGTACAGATATTATATGCAATATCTCTCGCTATTAGTTCTCGTTCATAGTACTTCAAATACGGAGCCTGTTCTAGCACTGTAGAATCAAAAATAAGTACCTTCATTTTTACCTCAATTCTAATTATAAAAACACAATAGCTCCACATTCACTAGTTCAATAATAAGTAACATTTTACTTATTACAACCATCACTCAGTCTATCTCCTACCGGTTACTTTCCTCTTCAAAAAATCAGCGATCTTCTTCGGCCAGTCAATATTTTCCAAAAATACCACCGGCACCTCACATTTTTTCAGATTCTGCCTTTCCAGCCACACATTGAAAAGACGCTCCGACATGAAGCCGAAAAGCCGGGATTCGTAGGTATCATACCCTGTCATATCCGTCCGCTTCCCCAATTCAAACAAAATATCAAAAAGCCAGGTGCAGTACTCATCAAAGAGAGACTTCTTCATAACAAACATATTAAGAATATGCAGTTTTCTCCGGTTCATAACCCTGGTAAAAGCATCGGAATAACCCGGATATTTCTCAGAAATAATCCGCTCTACTTCATCCAGATCCTTCTTATAATGGGCATGTTCATACTGGCTGCGCACAGTCTCAATATAGTAATTTCTCTTCACCGGAAGAATGACATCATACTTTTGCAGAAGCCTTTCATAATCCGCCCTGTGAAAAATAGCCTTCTTTTTCTTCTCTATATCCTTCGTATGCACTTTACGGCCAAAATACCGCCGGTAATGACACAGCCCGATATACTGGCAGTCCAGATTCTTCCAGGCCCAGTACAGCCCCGTCAGCTCACAGTAATTGGGATTTTTAGAAGAAATATTGTCCCCCGTATTATCCGGTGTATACCCCAACGCCGGGTGCAGAGCGGCTCCGACCTGAACTGGCATATATACTGAATCTTTGGGCATCCAGTACTTCTTATGCGCCGCTACTAGTATTTTTATATCCATGCGTTCATTCCTTTCGTGGTGAGAGATTTGAGATTTGAGATTTGAGGTTTGAGGGCTGAGGTTTGAGAGATCCGAGAATTGAGATTTGAGATTTGAGGTTTGAGGTTTGAGATGAGTGGTGAGCAATACCTCCACCCCTATTTTCCTCTCATTCCTCAATTCTCTTTCCTTAATTCTCTTATCTTAATTCTCAAATCTCTTTCCTCAAACCTCTCCACTCAAATCTCTAACTATCCTATTCTCTTCCCTATCTTCACAATCATAGTTCCTAGCATTCTGAGGATTTCGTCACAAAGTGATAAGGCCGTCTGAGCATCGTCAGGACTCACATAATGCAAATCTTCAGAAATAAGAATCTGTGTTTCTACTTCAGCAGCAGACCCTTTAGCAATCCGTAAAAAGTGGATAAACTCACGATCAGAACCTCTGCCAAATCCTTCGGCTATATTTGATGGAATGGAAACAACTGCCCTCCTTATTTGATTTGTCAGGCCAAATACTTCATCACGAGGAAAACGACTTGTCAGACGATAGATAATACGTGCCAATTCCATCGACTTCTGCCAGACAATCAAATCCTTGTAATCAGTCATTTTCTCCACCATCCTCAAATCTCAAATCTCAAATCTCTTTCCTGCCAGCTTCAGCGCGCTATCAATCACCGCATCCATATCGTAGTACTTATACTCTCCCAGGCGGCCTCCGAAGATGACCTTCTTCTCTTTATCCGCCAGTGCTTTGTATTTCTTATAGAGAATGCCATTCTTCTCATCATTCACCGGATAGTAAGGCTCATCGCCCACTTTCCATTCAGAGGAGTATTCCCGGCTGATAACTGTTTTGGGCAGATTATTACCATTAGCGTCCTTGCCAAATTCAAACCATTTATGTTCGATAATACGGGTCCATGGTGTTTCTCTGTCGGTATAGTTAACTGCGGCATTGCCCTGGAAGTTTGGCTTATCCAGCACTTCGGTTTCAAAGCGAACACTTCTGTATTCCAACGGGCCCAGATTATAATTGAAGTAGGCATCTATCGGCCCGGTGTAAACCACCTTATCAGCCAGCTTATCCAGTTCTTCCTTGTTTTTAAGATAATCACAGCTAAGTCTTACTTCAATCCCCTTAAGCATATTAGCGACCATATTGGTATATCCGCCCACAGGAATCCCCTGATAAAGGGCATTGAAGTAATTATTATCAAAAGTCAGACGTACAGGGATCCGCTTGATAATAAAAGCCGGAAGTTCGGTACAGGGCCGCCCCCACTGTTTTTCTGTATATCCTTTAATCAGTTTTTCATAAATATCGGTTCCCACCAGGGAAATAGCCTGTTCTTCCAGATTCTTTGGATTTGTGATTCCAGCAGCTTTTCTCTGCTCTTCAATCTTAGCCGCTGCTTCGTCCGGAGTGACTACGCCCCACATTTTATTGAAGGTGTACATATTGAAAGGAAGAGAATATAATTCGCCATGATAATTAGCTACCGGCGAGTTAGTGAATCGATTGAATTCTGCAAACTGATTTACATAATTCCATACTGTTCTATTGTTGGTATGAAAAATATGGGCACCATATTTATGCACATGGATTCCTTCCACATCTTCTGTATATACATTACCGGCAATATGAGGCCGTTTGTCTACCACAAGAACGGTTTTCCCAGCTTTTACTGCTTCATGGGCAAATACAGCTCCAAAAAGTCCTGCTCCAACAATCAGATAATCGTATTTCACGGATTATATCCTCTCTATGTACAACATTATTCCTACTATTATTTTTTATATCCCTCAGGATTCTTTGACTGCCAGTTCCATGTATCCCGGCACATGTCTTCCAGAGTTCGTTCCGCATGCCAGTCAAGTACTTTCTGCGCTTTCGTCGAATCTGCCCAGAATTTCGGAAGATCTCCCGCTCTACGCGGTCCGATTTCGTACTTCACTTTGACTCCGGTAGCCTTTTCAAATGCATGAATGATATCGAGAACGCTGTAAGGAGTGCCTGTTCCCAGATTAAATACTTCAACCCCCTTGTGGTTAGCTGCATATTCTACTGCCTTTACATGGCCGTTGGCCAGGTCCATTACATGAATATAGTCACGAAGGCAGGTTCCATCTGGTGTGGGATAGTCTCCTCCAAATACGGTGAGATGGTCTCTTCTTCCCACCGCCACCTGGGCAATAAAAGGCATCAGATTGTTGGGAATCCCCTGGGGATCTTCACCAATCAGCCCACTTTCATGAGCTCCAATAGGGTTAAAGTAACGAAGGAGAATCACGGATAATTTCGGGTTCGCTTTAGCGGCATCTTCAAGAATCTGTTCCATCATCACTTTGGTCCAGCCATAGGGATTGGAGCAGCTCCCTCGATGCATGGTTTCCACATAAGGTGGCGTATTTTCTTCCCCATACACCGTGGCTGAAGAGGAGAAAACAAACTGATTAACTCCCGCTTCTTCCATGCATTCCAGAAGTGTCAGCGTGGTATCAATATTATTACGGTAATACTTCAGCGGAAGACGGACCGATTCCCCTACCGCCTTAAGACCTGCAAAATGAATGACACAGTCAATGTGATTTTTTGAAAAGATATGACGCATCTTTTCCTTATCCTTGACATCCGCTTCATAGGAGACTACTGACTTTCCTGTAATCTTTTCTATTCTGCGGACAGCTTCCGGACTGCTGTTACTGTAATCATCCACAATTACCACCTGGTGACCAGCATTGAGCAATTCCACTGCGGTATGTGAACCAATATATCCGGCACCGCCGGCAAGTAATACATTCATTATGTGCATGCTCCTTTATCCCTAAAAAACATACTATCTATTTTTCCCCACATCCAATTTATCAGGACAGATTTCTTACCACATCAGACAGATAATTTTTAAATGCCGGGCCCAGATCATTCCTGCGGAGTGCATATTCTACGGTAGCTTTAAGGAACCCCAGCTTATTACCTGTATCATAACGCTTGCCCTTGAAATTGTAAGCATATACATTGCCGTTGTGAGCCATAACTTTGAGTGCATCGGTAAGCTGGATTTCTCCCCCTTTCCCCGGTTTCGTATGTTCCAGTATTTCAAATATATCCGGGGTAATAACATATCTGCCCAGAGCTGCCAACTGGCTCGGCGCCTCTTCCATCTTTGGCTTTTCCACCATATCTTCTACATAAACAAGGTCAGTGTCTTCCGTGGGATTCCCTTTTATGATTCCGTAGGAGGAAACCTGTTCTCTTTCAACCAGCTGACAACCCACAATAGTGCCTCCGGTTTTTTCATATTGTTCAAGCAGCTGTCCCAGGGCCGGTGTATCATCTCCGTTATACACCAGGTCATCCCCCAGAATAACTCCAAAAGGTTCCCCATCAGTAAAATCTTTAGCACAGAGTATAGCATCTCCCAATCCTCTCATGTGCTGCTGCCGAATATAATGTACTTTAATATTCGCTACTTTACGCACTTCGTCCAGTAATTCCATCTTGTTGTGCTCAAATAAATGCTGTTCAAGTTCCGGTGATGAATCAAAGTGATCTTCAATGGCACGTTTTGCATGTCCGCTGATTATCAGTATATCTTCAATTCCACTGTCTAATATTTCTTCCACTATATATTGAATTGTCGGTTTATCTACAATAGGAAGCATTTCCTTTGGCATGGCTTTTGTTTCTGGCAAAAAACGAGTTCCAAATCCTGCCGCTGGAATGACTGCTTTACGAATTTTCAATTTTTATCCATCCTTATATCTGATTAATAAGCACCACGACTGTGAATTACTGCGAACAATGTGCGCCAGATGAGAATGATATCAAGCCATACACTCCAGTTATGAACGTACCACATATCCATGGCCACGCGCTCAGGATATGTGGTATCACTTCGACCACTCACCTGCCAGAGGCCTGTGATTCCAGGGAGTACCATGTAGTATTCTTTAATATACTGTTCATACCTAGGCACTTCTTTCTGTACAATCGGACGGGGACCTACCAGGGACATTTCCCCCTTCAGTACATTGAGAAGCTGCGGAAGTTCATCAAGACTGGTCTTTCGAAGAAAAGCACCACTTTTCGTAATACGTGGATCATTTTTCAGTTTAAAATCCCGTTCCCATTCCTCTTTTGCCTTTGGATCTGTGGCCAGAAGTTTTTCCAGTCGTTCTTTCGAATCTACGACCATAGAGCGGAATTTGTAGCAGTCGAATTCTTTTCCATCCTTGCCCACCCGGCGCTGTTTATAGATTGCCGGTCCAGGAGAGTCCAGCTTAACCCATACAAAAACAGCCAGCAGGAGTGGTGAGATTAGAATTCCTCCACATACAGTACACACAATATCAAATATTCTCTTTATGATTTGATTTGTCTGGAAAGCCAGATTATTTTTAATATTTAATACCATAATATGGGTATCAAAGAATGATTCCAGCTCAGCATTTGACATGGGTACGCCTACGAGATTCGGAACTACGCTCACATAGGGAACCAGTGTCTGCGCACGATAGAGAAGATGATTCAGCTGGTCCTGTGGAAGTCCTGGTGCCGCAATGATTACATCCTGAATTCCGGTTTCAGCAATTACCTTTTCCAGATCATTAAAACCTCCAAGAATCGGATATACATCGGCATAGCGGGAAGATGGTTCAAAATCCTCAAGGAATCCGGCTACCCTATAGTTAATGAATACGTTGTTTTTTCCTTCATCAATCGCTGCATCGGCTGTCTTTCCGGCACCTACTACCAGAACAGGAATCTGAAGTCGTGGCATTTTACGGATGCATAAGGCAGTAATATATTTTTCAATTACCAGGAACAGGTAGACAATAACCGCAAAAAGTCCTACATACAGCCGTGATACCTGACCGGATACCTGGGTAAGGAACATAAGGATGATGGAAAAGGCGATACCTCCCAGACAGGCTTTAAACAGTTTTTCCAGCATCTGTGTGCTGGTATAGTGCTTGGAATATATCCCGGCAAATACCAGCGCCAGAAGGAATACGGCAGGTGTCACTATATAGATGTATATGGCGCTTACCTGAAAAATATTGCCCATCAGCAAATTTCTGATATGGAAGGCTATCCATTCGGCCAGTAAAATCCCCACATAATCTCCGCAAAGATATATGGCTTTGCTTATAAGGCGAATCAGAGAAGCACTGCGAGGCTTCTTTTTCTGTTTTCTTTCTGCATGGTTAATCCACTGCTGCATGCTTTTCTCCGTTGTTAACTAGATATACAAATTTCGACATTCTCGTTATAGTCAAATAGGTATCCCCTTTCTTTAAATTGGAGATACCTATTTCAGTTCGTATTGCTTTCCAGCATATGGTCGAGTATCTGGACAATTTCGAGTGCGCTGTCCTTTTTATCATTGCCACAGGCAAGTGCCATTTGCTTGAGTTTATCTTCATTTTTCAGCAGACCGTCGACTGTGTCCGCCAGTTCATTTTTCCTAGTCCAGACAGCACATCCCTGTTCTTCCAGATGCTGGGCGTTTGCCCGTTCCTGTCCGGGAAGGGCGTTGACCAAAACCATAGGCAGATTCATGGTCAGCGCTTCCGTACAGGTGAGCGCACCAGGTTTGGTGACGATGAGTTCACTCTTACTCATCATTTCTGCCACTTTATTGGTATAGCTGTGCAGATCCACCGGATGCCGGAGGCTTGACCGGATAGATGCCACTTCTTCATATAGATTGATATTCTGTCCCGTAGCAATAATAAACTGGCTCACGGAATCAACCTTGTCCAGACGTAGAAGAGTATCTGTAATATTTCCGAGTCCCAGGCCCCCACCCATGATGAGTACGGTCCCTTTTTCTTTAGGACTTGGATTTTTCAGTTCTTCATAGAAGGATTTGCGAACTGGGATTCCCGTGGTGTGAATAATATTTCTCGGCACATTATGGGCTTCCAGTTTACGCGCCAAATCCTCGGAAGGGACGCAGTACACATCCAGATGTTTGTACACCCAGAGCTGATGAATATCAAAGTCGGTAATAACTCCGAGAAGAGGGGTATTAATGTCCCCTTCCTTCTTCAGCAAATTGGCTGCACAGGCCGGAAATGGATGGGTAAACAACAGGGCATCCGGTTTCAAGACGGTAATCAGCCTCTTCATCCGCTTTCGGAAACTCCAGGAAAGAAGACTCTGAAACGTTGCTCCTAAATGCCTGTTCTGTGAATTGCTATATAGACTATCGTACATTTCAGGGAATATACGAATCATTTTCAGGTAAGATTCTTTTAAGACGTGATCAATGGAAAGAACATCCCTGGACAGAAAATCCAGCACGCGAACCGCATCATCGGGATGAACCTGTTTGATGGTCTCCGCAATAGCCCGAGCCGCCTGAGAATGCCCCTCTCCAATAGAAGCCGTCATGATGAAAAATTCACGTTTCTTCTGCATTTTTCTTCTCATATACATTTATATATTTTAGCATAAAAGTAAGACTCTGTGCAGGAGAAGATGAGCGGAGTTCAAGGTCGGTGCAAATTCTTAAAAAATTTGCAGGTCGGCAAAGATCTATACTCTAAAAATTGTCGTGCTGCCATTTATCAAGCTTTTTAGCAGACCGGGCTTCCTTTTGTAAAAATCAAGGATTTGAAGCCAAAAATGGCAAACCATTGTCATTTCTCTGCAAGCCTTCGGCTCGGGACAGCAAAATCTTCCATTGGAAGATTTCGAGGGAAAAATTCTGCGAATAGCTTTTTATAAATTCCCCTCATCATCTCCCAAAACATTTCATTTTGTTCAATTCCTGAATAAGATTGATCTTAGCATTTATTTGGTTCTTCACGCTTTTTTGTGGGATAAAAATAATAACATATAAAATTGGCATT
>ENA-OZEM01001035-OZEM01001035.1-human-gut-metagenome-genome-assembly--contig:-NODE-1035-length-10823-cov-4.456352_pt1 | contig 10823 bp, 7 predicted proteins | sample MGYA00245069_ERZ653611 | MGnify/ENA primary metagenome ERZ653611 (study PRJEB26926, sample SAMN06165006) | human gut metagenome | biome: ENVO:00009003; feature: ENVO:2100002; material: ENVO:00002003... | reverse complement strand
CCCATGATCGTCTGCTGGCCTGCGGCGATGCCGCCGCCGGTGCGCTGCTGGAATCCCGGCTCGAGAAAGTCCCCGGTGCCGAGAAGGTCTATGACTTCGGCACCATGAGCTATGCCGACGCCAAGGTCGGCCCCCAAATCGAAAAGCGCGTCCGGGCCAAGCTCGGCGGGGAAGGGGACAAACCCGACCCTGTCCGTCTGGCCCTCGCCCGGGCGCAGGCGGCCCGCCGCATCGTGGGAACAGAGCTGGCCGTGGCCTGTGCCGAGCGGGAAAGCGACCATGTGCTGGTGCTCAGCACCAAAAAAGGCTGCTGGCTCCGCACCGTCCCCGCCGCAGATAACCCCGGCCTCTGGCTGCTGGATATGGTGCGCCGCGCCGCTGCCGGCCTGCCGCAGGCCGAGGGGACAGGCTTCCTTCCCGCCGGACAGGTCAAACAGAGCGATCCTCCGGGCCGTTCGCAGAGCAAGGACCCCACCCCAAAGAAGAAGCATCCTCTCCGCGTTCTGCTGGCGGTGCTGGTGATCCTGGCGCTGGCGGCGTTCGGTGCGGCGTGGTATCTCACGGACGGCGATCTCGCCGCCCTGCCCCAGCGCCTGAAGACCCTGCGTCTGCCCGAGTGGGTCACCCTCTGGCAGGCCCATGAGCCGAAGCCCGGTGCAAGACTGATATAAAACACAAAGGGGCCGCTTCCCGGCAGAAATACGGGAAGCGGCCTCTTTTTATACAGCACAAAACCCCGCCGCAATGGGATGCTTCCCAATGCGGCGGGGCATTTGTGTTAAAATACAGTCAAGTGACAGTGCTTAGAGCTGGCTCTGATATTCCTTGCGGTAGCCTTCCAGCTCCTTCTGGTTGCCATAGACGAAGTGGCCGTTGGCGATCTCCTCCCAGACCGGCTTGTCCACGCTGTAGTCGTGGATGGAGGGGTCGTAGACCAGAAGCTTCTTCTTCTTTTCCAGACCCGGGTCGGGGATGGGAACAGCGCTCAGCAGAGCTTTGGTGTAGGGGTGCAGGGGATGGAGGAACAGCTCTTCAGCCTCTGCCAGCTCCACGATGCGGCCCTTGCTGATGACGGCGATGCGGTCCGAGATGAACCGGACGACCGACAGGTCGTGGGCGATGAACAGGTAGGTCAGACCGCGGGACTTCTTCATGCTGTTCAGCAGGTTCAGCACCTGCGCACGGATGGAGACGTCCAGTGCGGAGATGGGCTCGTCGGCCACGATGAACTCCGGCTCCATGACCAGCGCACGGGCGATGCCGATACGCTGACGCTGGCCGCCCGAGAACTCGTGGGGGAAGCGGGACGCAAACTCGGGCAGCAGGCCCACATCCAGCAGCGCCTGACGGACTTTTTCATCCCGCTCGGCGGCGGAGAGGTCGGGCCGGACGTTCATCAGGCCCTCGCCCACGATGTAGCTGACCTTGGCGCGCTCGTTCAGGGAGGACTGGGGGTCCTGGAATATCATCTGAATTTCCTTGATGACCTGCTTGTCCAGCGCGTGGGAGATCTTGCCGTTTATCTTCTGGCCCTTATAGAACACCTCGCCGCCCGAGGTGGGCAGGATGCGCATGATAGCCCGGCCAATGGTGGTCTTGCCCGAGCCGGACTCGCCCACCAGACCGAAGGTCTCGCCTTTATAGATGGTGAAGTTTGCGTTCTTGACGGCCTTGTAAGCCTTGCGGCCGGAGCCGTAGGTCACTTCGAGGTTTTTTACCTCGACCAGAACTTCGCGTTCGTCTGCCATGTTATTTGCCCTCCTCTTGCAGCATCCGCACAGCGGCGGGCGGTTCTATCTTGGGTGCGCGGGGGTCGAGAAGCCACGTCTTGGCCCGGTGGGTCGTGCTGACATCAAAATAAGGGGGACGCTTGACGAAGTCGATCTTCAGCGCCAGCGGGTTGCGGGGCGCGAAAGCGTCGCCGTGAATTTCCGTGAAGAGGTTCGGGGGCGTGCCCTGAATGTTGAACAGGTCTTCGCCCTTCACGCCCATCTGGGGCATACTGGACAGCAGCGCCCAGGTGTAGGGGTGGCGGGGGTCGTAGTAAATTTCGTCCGAGGTGCCGATCTCCACGATGTCGCCGGCATACATGACGGCCACACGGTCGGCGATGTTGGCCACGACGCCGAGGTCATGGGTGATGAGGATGATGGTGAGGTTATATTTGACCCGCATCTCCTTCAGCAGCTCGAGGATCTGGGCCTGAATGGTCACGTCCAGAGCCGTCGTGGGCTCATCGCAGATAAGGATCTGCGGGTTGCAGGCTACGGCAATGGCGATGACGACGCGCTGGCGCATACCGCCCGAGAACTCGTGGGGATACTGCTTGAAGCGCACTTCCGGGTCGGCGATGCCGACATCCCGCAGGTACTCGAGGGTCTTCTCCCTGGCGGCAGCGCCCTTGAGGCCCTGATGGAGCTCCACGGCCTCCATGATCTGGTCGCCGATAGTCTTCAGAGGGTTCAGGCTGGTCATGGGGTCCTGCATGATCATGGCGATCTCATGGCCGCGGACGCGGAGCCAGTCCTTTTCCTTTTTCAGGTCGGACAGGCGGATGGGCTTGCCGTCGTCGGCACCGAAGTAGTCGATGGTGCCGGAAGTGATGGAGCCGTTGGAGTCCAGCAGGCCCATGAAGGACTTGGTGAACACGCTCTTGCCCGAGCCGGACTCGCCCACGATGGCGAGGACTTCGCCGTGGTAGACATCGAGGTCGATGCCCCGGATGGCGTGGAGGATCTTTCCACGCAGATTGAATTTGATGTTGAGATCCCGCACAGAGAGGATCAGTTCATTCTTTTTCATGCCTGTTCCTCCTTACTGCAGATGGTTCTTGGGGTCGGCTGCGTCAGAGAAGGCGTTGCCGATGAGGTAGAACGCGATGGTGACGAAGCTGAGGATGATGGTGGGGTAGAGCAGCTGATAGCGCAGGCCAGCCTGCATCATGACCTTGCGGCCATCGTTGATGAGGTTGCCCAGAGAAGGCACCTCGACAGAGAGGCCGAGGCCGATGTAGGTGATGAAGACCTCGCTGCCGATGGCGGCGGGGATGGTCAGGGCCATGCGGAGCATGATGACCGACACGAGGTAGGGCAGCAGGTTGCGCACCACGATGCGGGAGGTGGGAGTGCCGATGCAGCGGGATGCCACGTTGTAGTCACGGTCACGGATGATGAGGATCTGGTTGCGGATAAAACGCGCCATGGCGATCCAGCCCGTGATGGACATGCCCAGGATCAGCGTCTGGACGCTGGGGCTGGCGACGTAGGAAATAAGGATCAGGATGATGGTGGAAGGCACATTGTCGCAGATGTTGTACAGCTCGGTGAAGAAGAAGTCCAGCTGACGGACATAGCCCCAGAGCACACCCACCGTGATGCCCACCACGGCCTCGATGAGGGCCACGAAGAAAGCGATGGTCAGGCTGGTGCGGGCGCCGGCCCAGATGCGGGCCCAGAGGTCCTGGCCGATGGCGTTGGAACCCCAGATGAAGCCCTTTTCACCGGGGGCGATGTTGCGGTACTGGATGCCGGTGACGGGGTCCACGGCGCAGAGGTTGGGGTCTACCTGACCGGGCAGGTAGGGCTGCAAAAATGCAAACGCCACCACGGCGATGAGGGCGACGAGCAGCAGCACGGCCACGCGGTTCTTGAAGAAGGCGCGGAAGGTGCTGCCCCAGTAGCTGTAGTTGGAGTAGGACGTGGCCTCGGCCCGCTCTTCGCTGAACCCGGCGGGGGTGAACAGCTCTTCTTCGGGCAGTTTTGCCCATGCGGCGGGGCCGTCCGCCTGTAACTTATCCAGCTCTGCCTCGAGCTGGTGTGCTTTTTCATCTTTCATACGGAAAAGCATTATCGGCCACCTTCTTTCTTGCCAAAGCTGATGCGGGGGTCAATGAGCACCATGAGCAGGTCGCCCAGAATCAGGCCGATGATGCCCACGCAGGCGTAGAGCAGAACGATGCCCTGCACCATCGTGTTGTCATGGCGCTGGACACAGGTGACCAGCAGGCCGCCCATGCCCGGGATGCTGTAGAGGCTCTCGATGTAGATAGAGCCGACCACAGTGTTCAGGAAGGCGGAGGGAATATACTGCACCAGCGGCACCATTGCGTTGCGGAAGATGTGGCGCAGGGCGATGTTGTTCTCACTCACGCCCTTGGCACGGGCAAGGCGGACATAGTCCTTGTTGCTCTCGTCCACCATGTACCGGCGCAGCCACATGGCGTAGAACGCCACGTTGCCCAGACTCATGGAGCAGACGGGCAGCACCCAGTATTTCCAGTTGGAGGCGTCGAAGAGCAGGCCCACGTTCAGCGCAGTGGTGCCGTACATCTGGATGTACAGATAATACACTGCCGCAGGCACAGCCTGGATGAGGACGATGATGGCCGTGCCGATCTTATCGGGCCAGCGGCTCTTGAAGCGGCCCATGAACAGGCCCATCGGGATGCCGATGACAAGGCTCAGCAGCATGGCGTACACGCCCATCTGGATGGAGATGGGCAGCTTCTTAGCGAGGATGCTGGTGACGGAGGCGTTGACCTTATAGATGTGGCTCACGCCGAGGTCGCCGTGGAGCATATTGACCCAGAAGCGGCCGATCTGCACCGGCAGCGGGTCCAGCAGGCCCATGGACTGTAAGCCGGCCTGTATCTGGGCCTCGGTCATTTTTTCGTAGTTAGCAAAATAGCCTTCCACCGGCATCAGCCGCAAAAGGCAAAAAACGAGCGTGACGATAATAAACAGGGTCAGTATCGAGCGCCCGATGCGTTTCGCCAGATATTTGAGCATATCTGTGCGCACCCCTCTCTTTTATAAAATGAATGTCGGATAGGAATAGAATACAACAAAAAACCACTTTTGGAAAGTGATTTAGCAAAGTTCGTTACAAAAATTCATGTGTGAGACTTCAGAAACGAAAAGCTCTCCGCTTTCCCGTGGGAAAACGGAGAGCTTTGGAGCAGACAGACTCAAAAAGTCTTAGCGGGCGTCGCGGTTGGCCTCGTACTCGCTCATGGAGATGTAGTGGTCGAGGACGTGGATGCCCTTCAGACGCTTGTTGGAAAAGCCGGTGGAAGCGTACTGGCCCTCCCAGTAGTTCAGACGGGTGGCAATGTAGGCCGGGATGCTCATGCCCATGGGGACGACGAGGGCATTGTTGATGAGGGAAGCCTCGGCGTTGGCGAAGGCATCGTAGCGGGCGTTGATGTCGTCGGTGATCTTGACAGCCTCTTCGATGGCCTTCATGTAGTTCATGACGGCGTCCGCAGTGTCGCCGGTGATGAAGCCGTCCTCGACGCCGGTGCGCAGGAAGGCGTAGCGGCTGCCGCGTGCGCCCTCGGCCTGATAGAAGGGGTCGGTCTCAGTCTGGGGGTCGGAGTAGTCAGCGCCCCAGTTGCACTGCAGGAAAGCGAACTTGCCGTTGCGGCGGACGCTGGACAGGAAGCTGTCGGAGGGGCCGGCAGTGATGATGATGTCGATGAAATCGAAACCGTCGTTCAGCACACCCTCGAGCTGCTGTTTGAACACCTGGCACTGCTTGTCCCAGTCGGTGGAAGAGGGATTGTAGGGCATCTGCACCTTGATGGGGAAGGTCACACCAGCAGCGGTCAGCTCCGGGATGGCAGCGTCGCGGTACTCCTTGGCCTTGGCCTCGTCGAAGAACTCGGTGATGTTGGCCAGGTCGCCGCACTTGAGGTAGTCCACGCCGTCAGCGTTGGCACAGAAGCTGGGGGGCGTGATGGTGTTCAGCTTGTAGTTGTCGTAGCCCTCGGGTGCCTTGACGGCCAGCGTGACAGAGTTGTTGATGCCGTAGAGGAAGGACTTGCGGAAGTTGGTGTTGTTGATGGCCTTGGCCCAGTTCTCCGGCTCGTACTCGGCATCCATGCCCTCCACGCTCCAGTTGGAGAACTCGTGGGAGAAGGGCATGAAGTTGAACATATAGAAGTAAGTGTAGTTGGTGTTGGGGCGGTCCATGGACACCATGTCCTTGGTGGTGTCGTCGGACAGCCAGCTGTCGAGGATGTCGGAGCCGATGGTGGCCTCGTCAATCTCGCCGCGCTTGATCATTTCGGGGCCGTTGACGCTGGCCTCGGCGTTGTAGATGCGGCTGATGGTGTCGATGAAGACATTGTCAGCGTCGTAGTTCTCGGGGTTCTTCTTCATGACCCAGGTCTCCAGAGACTCGTAGGCGGCCAGATAGAAGGCACCGCAGCTGTAGGTGGTCTCTGCGCTGGTAGCGAACTGGTCACCGGTCTCTTCCAGCAGCGGGCCGTAAGCGGGCTCGTAGGGCAGATAGCACAGCAGGCTCAGGAAGCCCGGGAAGTCGTAGGTCAGGGTGTAGGTCAGGGTGTGGTCATCCACAGCGGTGACACCCACGGCGTCGAAGTCCACCGGTGCGTAGGTGGCGGGGTCAGAGTCGGGGGCAGTCACGGTGACGACGCCGCTGCCGTCCACGGTGTAGGTGGTGCCGTCATCGTCCACGACGCCGGTGTTGGCGTTGTTCAGATAGACGTGGTAGTTGTAGTAGTCGTCAGCGCCTGCGATGTAAGCGGTGACGAGGCCCACGTTGGAGGCGGCGTAATCCGGGGTCAGGACGTACTTCAGAGCGTCCACGAAGTCCTGTGCAGTGACGGGGGCCACGACCTCGCCGTTGCAGTCCACCCAGTTCTCCTCACGCAGATGGAACGTCCAGGTTAGGGTGTCGACATCCCAGTCCCAGCTGGTGGCCAGGCCTTCGCGCATGACGCCCTTGTTGTCGTACTCGACCAGCGTATCCACGCAGTTTGCGCCCACGACCATCTCAAGGTCAGTGCCGGTGGTCAGGTAGTTCAGGGTAGCGGGCTGGCTGTTGTACAGGATGGTGTAGCTGGAGCCGGAACCGGAAGAGGCTGCGCCGGAAGCGCTGCCGGAGGAAGAGCCGCCGCAGCCAGTCAGCAGGCCGGCTGCGCAGGCACCGGCGGCTGCCAGGCCGCTGGCCTTCAGGAACTGACGGCGGGAGATGGAAGTGTTCATCATAAATTCCCTCTTTTCTTGTTTCTGCTGTACAAAAGACAGCATCGCGTTGTGCGGTGTCCGCTGTTTCCCGGCAACGGACAAATGGACCGTTTTTTATGAAAAAAGAGCAACGGAAATCCATCCGTTACTCCTTTGTAACAGTCCCGGCCACCAAACAGTGTGGTCATGACTGAGTATAGCATTGATTTGCGGCCGCGTCAATCCTTTTCGGGTGTAGATGCTGTTTCTGCAACAGAAACAGCTGTTGCCGCCGCAGCGGCAGGTGCGGCAGAGACGGGAACCGCTGCCGTTTCGGCTGCGGCGGCACCGGAAGCATTTGCGGCATTTTCAGCGGCCAGCTCTGCGGCAGCGGCCTTTGCCGCCTCCTCCGCTGCCTTGCGGGCCTCGCGCTCGGCGATCCGCTCCTTGGCGCGGGCTGCGGCCTCCTCCTGACGCTGCTTGGTGCGGCGCTTGATGCGGCAGACCGAGCAGATGCCCTCGGAGCTGTTCGGCGCGATGGGCTTGCCGCAGTCAGCACAGAGGGTCTTGCTGCATTTGTAGACGCTCACCGGGCCGAGGGTGGTGAGCTGGCGGAGCTTCAGCCCGTCCAGCCCGCCGTTGGAGCAGGTGGCGACGCAGACGCCGCACTCGCTGCACTTCCACGGGGTGATGACGGCGCGGGTCTGGCCGTCGGGCAGGTCCTCAAACTTGATGGCCCCGGCGCGGCACGCCTTCTCGCACCGGCCGCAGGCGAAGCACTTCTCGGTAAAGTTGGGCAGGTGGTAGCCGTACTTCAGCGGGGTCTTGCTGACGGCTTTGAGCTGCTTGGTGCGCTGGTGGAGCATCAGGCGGAAATCCACCGCGCTCTCATCGTCGCTGCGCAGACCCGGCAGCATCCGCAGCAGCTGCTTGGTGCCCGCCTTGGAGCCGGCAGTCACCTGCTCCATCATCTCGCGGCGGGAGTATTCCTTGTTGTGGAAGGGGGCCTCGTCCTGCTCGTAGGCCAGCGTGAAGCGGGCCTCGAAGAGGGGCTGGCCGAAAAATTCCACCAGCCGGGTCAGCTCCTTGCGCAGGTGCTCGGCGCAAATGTCGTTCTCGCACTCGCCGCAGGGGGTCAGGTCCAGCACGACCTTCTTGTTCAGGGCAAGGTAGGCCAGCGCCTCCCACGACAGCGCCGACACACAGGCGCGGACGAGGGTGTTCTTGCGGGTGCTCTTCTCGCAGCCGATCCAGACCGTATCGTTGTCGTTGTCGGCGGGGGCAGTGTCCCGCTGGACCTGTTCGGGCGAGGGGGCGATGCAGCCGCTGCGGCACACCGAAACACAGAGGCCGCAGTCGGTGCAGGGATCCCAGTCCTTGACGAGGTTCGGGCGGGTGAAGATCTCCTCACCGTAGGGACAGATGTCCTTACAGGCGGTGCAGGGGGTGCGGTGAGGGTGGAGGTTCCAGCATTGCTTGCGGTTGATCTCCGGGTGGGTGGTCTTCATCAGCGCATCCATGGCGTAGCGCGTAAAGATACTCATCGAATCACTCCTTATCAGCGTCCATGACCGAGGCCACGACGGCGTTGTCCAGCAAAAAGCGCTGGACCTTCTGGGCGGCGAGGGCGGCGGCCACCGTCTCCGGGGTGAGCACGCGGCGGATATCGGCCTCCGGGGTGTCCTGCTGGACGGAGAGGCGGCGGTATTCGTTGTTGACCTCCTCGGTGCGGACGGTGATGCCCTCGGCCTCGGCGATGGCGCGGGCTGCATACATGGTGCGGATCTTCCGCTCCGCATCGGCGCGGTAACCGGCGCGGAGGGCGTCGGCGGTGGTGCGGCTGTTCTTGCAGTGCTGCTCCATGCTGATGCCGCTGCGGGAGAGCCGCTGGGTGAGCAGCTTCATCTCGTTGTCGGCGGCGCGGTCCAGTGCCGCTTCCGGAACGGCGACGGTCAGGTTGGCCCCGGCCATCTCCAGCAGCTTCTGCCCGGCGGCGCGGTCGGCGGCGTCCTCGTGGATCTTCATCTTCTTGGCGCGGACGGCCTCCCGCATGGCGGCGAGGGAGGCATAGCCCAGCGATTTGGCGAAGTCCTCCGTCAGCTCCGGGGTGGTCTTTTCGGCCACCGAGTGCAGCTTGATCTCGAACTGAGCCGTCTTGCCGGAAAGCTCCGGCACCCGGAACTCGGCGGGGTAGGTGAAGTCGAACCGGAAGGTCTCCCCGGCTTTGTGGCCGTAGATGGCATCCTCGGCGGCGGGCATCAGCTTGCCGTCGCCCAGCACGACCATGACCTTTTCCATCCGGCTGTCGGGGATCTCCTTGCCGTCCATGAAGCCCGCAAAATCCAGCAGGACGCGGCTGCCGCGCTTGGCACCCTCCTCGGAGTTGTGGTAGGAGGCATGGAGCCGGGTCTGGTGGACCATCTCGATGTCCAGCGTCTTTTCCGAAAGGCCGCGCACATGGCGGGTGACGGCCAGCCCCTTGTACTGGCCAAGCTTAACTTCGGGGATATTGTTCTGACTGCTCTCCATTTTGTAATACTCCTTTTGACGTTCATTTACAGTCCGTGTGCGGCCAGCCAGCCTTCCGTGACCTGCGAGAACATTTCGGGATACTGGGCGTTTTCGGCGTCGAAGACGTGCAGATAGGTCTCCACTTCCTCGCGGGTGGGGGCTTCGACCCGCTCCCAGATGGAGAAGGTGTAGCCGTTGCCCATATCGAAGGTGGCGGCGAGGGTGTGGGTCTCGTCCCGCAGCTGGATGAACTTGGCGTTGAACCTGTGGCCCAGCTCCGTATCCGGGGCTAGCGTTGAGGGGAAGGGGTCCGCCGTGATGACATACTTCGCCTCAAAGAAGCCCATGGGGAAGGTGTGGGTGCCCGGCACCGAGAAGCTGTCCGGCAGTTTGCCGTCCAGCGGGTGTTCCGGCAGCATACAGTTCCGCAGATGGCCGGGGTTGTACAGCATGTCGTCGGGGATCATGTACGCGGTATCGCCCTCGCCGAGGTGGGCCGTGAGCCACTGGGTGACGGCTTGGATCTGGCTGAGGTCCTTCCGGTCATAGGTCAGCTCGTCGAAGTGCATGTACTCGGTCAGGCTGGCCGGATGGAAGGCGTGGATGACCAGCTCCGGCAGGGCCATGACCGTCAGCGGCGAGCAGCGCACCGACACGGCGAACACCAGCGTAAAGGCCCAGTAGCAGAGCTTGGGCACCTTGAATTTGTCGATGCTCTCGGCCAGCCCGGCGGCACCTACCAAGAAGGGGATGACGTAGGCGGGCAGGTAGAGCAGCATCTGATGGGAGCCGGAGTTCTGCACCCGCGTGAAGAGCACCATGCTCAGGGCCAGCTCACTCAGGGCCAGCGCGGGCAGGGCGAAGAGCTTCCGCCGGAAGCAGAGCCAGAACCCGAACAGGATGAGCACGAAGTTCAGCAGACCGGTGCGCATTGCGTGGTAATACAGCTCGGTGACAAGGCCGCCCACATTGTAGTAAGAATAGCGGTCGGAATAATCGAAGGCCAGAATCTTGCTGACCATGGGCCAGAGCAGGGCCACCATGGCCACCATGGCACACAGGCCGAACAGCACAAGGTTGCGCACCCGGCGCAGGGCCAGCGCCTTGTCCCCGGCTTTGGCGAGCTTACCGCTGCTGACGAAAAGGAGCAGCGCATAGGAGAAGTAATAGCCCACCACAAAGTACAGATACCACCGACGGGTCAGGATGATGGCCGCAGTGGCGAGGAAGATGAGGGCGAACCGCCCCGGCTCCAGCTTCTCGAACCGGTAGTCCAGCGTCAGCAGCAGGATGGCAAAGGCGAAGATGAGGCCGAACCAGTCCGGCTGGGCCAGCATGGCG
>ENA-OZEM01001032-OZEM01001032.1-human-gut-metagenome-genome-assembly--contig:-NODE-1032-length-10835-cov-5.301484_pt1 | contig 10835 bp, 6 predicted proteins | sample MGYA00245069_ERZ653611 | MGnify/ENA primary metagenome ERZ653611 (study PRJEB26926, sample SAMN06165006) | human gut metagenome | biome: ENVO:00009003; feature: ENVO:2100002; material: ENVO:00002003... | reverse complement strand
GAGATCTGCGCATGTCTCGTGGGCTCGGAGATGTGTATAAGAGACAGTCCTTGAGGACTTCGTCCGAAGGACGCCGTGCACCCTTGTACTCCACTTCGCCGAGGCCCAGCAGCGGCAGGCACATGTTGGCCAGCGGAGCCAGGTCGCCCGAAGCGCCCAGCGATCCCTGCTGGAACACGACCGGCAGCACGTCGTTGTTGAAGAAATCGACCAGACGCTGTACGGTTTCGAGCTGCACGCCCGAATTGCCGTACGAAAGGGACTGGATCTTGAGCAGCAGCATCAGCTTCACGATCTCGGCAGGAACGCGCTCGCCCGTACCGCAGGCATGCGACATCACCAGGTTCTTCTGCAACTGCGAGAGCTGGTCCTTGTCGATCGAAATATTGCAGAGCGAACCGAAGCCGGTCGTAATACCGTAGATGGGCTCTTTCTGGGTTTCCATCTTGTTATCCAGGTATTCGCGACAGCGCACGATGCGTTTTTTCGCATCTTCGCTCAAGTCGATTTTGATATTGTTTTCCAGAATTTCGCGGACACGATCGACCGTAAGATGCTCCGCGCTGATATGATGAATCATCGTTGTATTTCTTATTAAAGGTTAATACTCAAAAATAAGTCGAATTGTTTTTCGGTGCTCTCGACGTCCGGCGTACAGGGAATCCCCTCCGCTTCAGCCAGTCGAAAGCATTCTCTCCGTCCGGCGGCAACCGAACGGAGAGAACGACCGATCTATTTCACTTCGTCGATAGCCTTGCGAACCAGCGTGTCGTCCGCCAGGTTGGGAAGGGTCACCTTCAGGCCCGGAGTACGCTCCATCTCGCGTTTGATAGCGAACATCGCGCCCTCGTTGCGGGCCCAGCTGCGGCGTGCGATACCGTTGTTCACGTCCCAGAGAAGCATCTCCTTGATATGACGCGCGGAATCCTCCGATCCGTCGATCACCATACCGAAGCCGCCGTTGATTACCTCGCCCCAGCCTACGCCGCCGCCGTTGTGGATCGAAACCCAGGTAGCGCCGCGGAACGAGTCGCCGATAACGTTCTGTACAGCCATATCAGCCGTACGGTTCGAACCGTCGTAGATGTTCGAGGTTTCACGGTACGGAGAATCGGTACCCGACACGTCGTGGTGGTCACGGCCCAATACGACAGGTGCGGAAATTTCACCGCGTGCGATAGCGTCGTTGAACGCGAGCGCGATCTTGGTGCGGCCCTCGCTGTCGGCATACAGGATACGCGCCTGCGAACCTACGACCAGCTTGTTCTTGCCGGCCTCCTTGATCCAGTGGATATTGTCGTCGAGCTGTCCGGCGATCTCCTTCGGAGCGGTCTTGCGGATCTCTTCGAGCACTTCGGTAGCCAGACGGTCCGTAGTAGCCAGGTCTTCGGGTTTGCCCGACGTACATACCCAGCGGAAGGGACCGAAGCCGTAGTCGAAGAACATCGGGCCCATGATATCCTGCACATAGGAAGGATAGCGGAAACGACCGCCCTCGCCCATGATGTCGGCACCGGCACGCGAAGACTCCAACAGGAAGGCATTGCCGTAATCGAAGAAATACATACCCTTGGCGGTCAGCTTGTTGATCGCAGCCACCTGGCGGCGCAGCGACTCCTGAACACGCTTCTTAAACTCCTCGGGATCCTCTGCCATCATGCGGTTGGACTCTTCGTAGCTCAAGCCGACGGGATAGTAACCGCCTGCCCAGGGGTTGTGCAGCGATGTCTGGTCGGAACCCAGATCGACATTGACGTTCTCGGCTGCCAGACGCTCCCAAAGATCGACCACGTTGCCCTGGTAAGCCAGCGACACGGCCTCCTTGTTCTCCTGTGCCTTCTTCGCGCGGGCCAGCAACTCGTCGAGCGAAGTATAAACCTCATCGACCCAGCCCTGCGAATAACGCGTATGCACCGCTTTGGGATTGATCTCGGCCGTGATGCTCACCACACCGGAGATATTACCCGCCTTCGGCTGCGCACCCGACATACCGCCCAGACCGGCCGTCACGAAGAGCATGCCGCGAATGTCTTTCTTACCCTCGGTAAGACGTTTGCGGGCTGCGTTGAGCACCGTGATCGTCGTGCCGTGCACGATACCCTGCGGGCCGATATACATATAGGAGCCGGCGGTCATCTGACCGTACTGCGAAACGCCGAGCGCGTTGAAACGCTCCCAGTCGTCCGGTTTCGAATAGTTCGGAATCACCATACCGTTGGTTACGATCACGCGCGGAGCGTCGGGATGCGACGGGAACAGGCCCATCGGGTGTCCCGAATACATCACCAGCGTCTGATCGTCGGTCATCTGGGACAGATACTGCATCGTAAGCAGATACTGCGCCCAGTTCTGGAACACGGCACCGTTACCGCCGTAGGTAATCAGCTCGTGGGGATGCTGCGCCACAGCCTTGTCCAGGTTGTTCTGGATCATCACCATAATCGCAGCGGCCTGACGCGACTTGTGGGGATACTCCTCGATCGGACGGGCATACATCTCATAATCGGGACGGAAACGATACATATAGATACGACCGTACTTGTGCAGCTCCTCGGCGAACTCGCGGGCCAACACTTCGTGGTGCTTGGCCGGGAAGTAGCGCAGGGCATTGCGGATGGCCAGCACGCGCTCCTCCTCGGTGAGTATCTCCTTACGCTTGGGCGCGTGGTTGATGGTGGGATCGTACGGTTTCGGTGCGGGCAGCACATCGGGGATACCCGCCTTGATCTGCTCCTGAAATTCCTTTACAGTCATTGTTTTATATGTATTAAATTATTTAATCTTGCTCTCGACGATTTCCAGAATCTCACGCTCGGCTTTCTCCGCATCGGCGACGATCCGGTTGGCCTGGCCGATCAGGTCATCGGCGACGGCACGGTCTTTCAGACCGGCGGCATTGATCTTCACGTTCAGACACGCACCCAGCACGGCGCTGCGGGCAGCCAGCGCTCCGACGCCGGCGTCGGTTACCGAATTGGGATTTCCCTGTTCGGCCATCGCCTTCACGATTTCGAACACCTTGAACGAGGTCTGCATCGTACGCAGAGGCACCTGCGTAGCGTAGAGCGTAGCCTCCTGCAATGCGGCGCTGCGGGCAGCTTTCTCCTCGTCGGTACCCTTCGGCATCGAGAATACGTTCATGATCCGGTTGAACGCTTCGGTATCCTCATCGACCAGGTGCAGCAACTCGGTCATCAGCTTCTGGCCTTTGTCCGCCCAGTCGGAGAACTCCTCCCAACGTGCGTCCCAGCCGGGTTTGTGCGACGACAGGTTGGCGACCATCGTACCCAGGGCAGCGCCCAGCGCACCCATGTAAGCGGAAATCGAACCGCCGCCCGGAGCCGGGGACTCGCTGGCGGTCTCCTCTGCGAAGCCGGTGCAGGTCAGATCGACCAGTTTCTTCTTCTTATTGTCCGCTTCGATCAGGTATTCGATCACCTTCTCTTCCGGTTTGAACGGCTTCAACTCGTCCAGACCCATCGACTTGATGGCGATACGGATGATCTCCTCCTCGGAAATACCGGTCGAACGCTCCTGCTTCTTCAGGAAATAGCGGCCCGCCTCGATCAACGTGCGCTTCGGAATCAGGCCGACGATCTCGGTACCGGTCACACGCACACCGCGTGCGTTGGCGGCGCGGCAAACCTCGTCGAAAGCCACGTGGAGCGGCGTAACGGAAATATTGGTGATATTCATCGAAACCTGGGCGATCTGGTACTCGTCGATGAACCAGCCGATCGCCTTGGTAGCCTTCAGCGTACCGGGCTTCATGATGGTCTTGCCGTTCTCGTCCTTCAGGGGTTTGCCTACGGGCGAATTGCCTTCGCGTACCGGACGGCCCTTTTCGCGCACGTCGAACGCGATGGCGTTGGCGCGACGCGTCGAAGTGGTGTTCAGGTTGTAGTTCACGGCGATCAGGAAGTCGCGTGCACCTACGGCGGTGGCACCCGTGCGTGCTACGCCCTCGTCGAAGGGACGGTCGCCGAAATCGGGAGCTTTGCCTTCGTGATTCATCTTCTCGGGCAGCGCCTCGTACTCACCGGCACGGCATACGGCCAGGTTGCGGCGCTCCGGCGTAAAGGCAGCCGCCTCGTAGCAATAGGTCGGCACATGCAGCTCGTCGGCGATGCGCTTGGCCAACTGACGGGCCAGCTCGGCGCACTCCTCGAGCGTAATACCCGCGATCGGGATGAGCGGACATACGTCCGTGGCACCCATACGGGGATGCGCTCCCTTATGATTACGCATATCGATAACCTCGGCAGCTTTCTTGACGCCCTGGAAAGCCGCTTCCAGCACGGCTTCGGGTTCTCCGACGAAGGTAACCACCGTACGGTTGGTCGCTTCACCCGGATCGACGTCGAGCAACTTGACTCCGTCAACCGCCTCGATTGCGGAAGTAATCTGCTGAATAACAGCCTTGTTACGGCCCTCGCTAAAGTTGGGCACGCATTCAATAATACGTTTTTCCATGTATTTTAGAGTATGTTAAGAATTTGTATTCGCTTCAGAATTAGCCCGTAAAACGGGCCTACAAATATACGAAATAAATAAATATCCCTCCAAAGAAAGTTACAAATCTTTTATCGAAACGGACTATACGGTTACAAACTATCACGTATTCCACGGCCGAATCTCACAATACGACACTTTTCGCAGCGATAAAACGGGCCGGGATTCGATCCCGGCCCGCCACAAACAAACCTTTCCGGACATTACCCGATCGTCACGACGATACCGCCCGAAAACCAGACGCCGGGCATCTCCAACCCGCCGAAATCGAAATAACGGGTATCGGTCATGTTCATCACGTCGAAATAGAGCTTCCACCCCTTCTTTTCCCACGACAGACGGCCGTCCAACAGGAAATAAGGCTTGAAGTCACGCACTTCGGTCATCATCTTGCCGTCGGGATCCAACATCAGGGAACCGTCCGCATTACGCAAATAATAGGTATAGCTGCCGTTACGGTCATATACCGCACCGGTCAGCGTGAGCGAACAGTTGCGCAGAAAACGGAATTCGACCGTCGCCGCCGCTTTGTGCTTCATATAATCCAGCGCACTGGAAGTGATGACCCGATCGACTTTGCTCGTATGGATATAGCCGTATGAAACCGAAATCCGGTGCAGAAACCCGGTCGTCGTATAACCGCCCGAAACCTCCAGTCCATAGGTGTCGAGCTTGCTCTCCTGCTCGGAGTGCCACTTGCCCAGCTCCTCGCGCCAAACCCAGTCGATGATGTCGCGCCCCTGCCGGTAGTAAGTGAACAGCGAAGCATTCCACCCGCTGCGGGCGTAATCCGCCGCGAAACGATAGGTAATCGCATGTTCAGGCTTCAAATCCAGATTATTGAGCTGTGCAGGGGAGGTGTAATAAAGATCGGTGAAGGTGGGCAGTCGCATCGACTGGGCCGCACCGACCTCGAGCCGCAGCCCACGCACCGGACGATAGCCTCCCGAAAGGCTCCACAGGGCCGAAGTCCCATAAGGCGTGAAGCTCACCCCGGCCGAACCGGAAACGTCGAAACGCTCCCACTGTTTGACATGCCGCAGCCAGAGATTCCCCACGTGGCGGTCCTTGGCATGGGTATATTTGCCGTGCGGAGTCGGAAGCGGCTCGCCGAGATTGGTGCTGTAAATGTGGTTGTAGGTGTAATCGCCTCCCAGCGAGGTCATACCGCCCTTCCACGTACAGTCGGCCCAGAACTCGGCTCCCGCATTGTCCGTATTGTGATGATTCATCGGCGTACCGCGCGTCCAGTCGTAACGGTCGAAATTCTTGCGGTAGCTGACCGACGAATTGAGCGTGAAACGCCCGACGGATTTCACCCATCGCAGCGAAGAGAGCACCGTCGAAGTATGCTCGAACTGATCGGGATTGTACGCAGCATAGAAACCGTTCGAACCGAACGACCGGTTCTGATAACCGGCCTGGAAATCGAAAAATCCGGCCTTTTCACTGTCGTAGTTCATCCGCAAGTAACCGTTGTAGTTCTCGAAATCGGTATTATGGATATACCCGTCGCTGCGACGGTACGAACCGGCCGCAAAAAGGGAGAATCGCCCCTTAGTCACGGCCCCCGAGATATTGCCGTACGCATAGCCGTCGCCGCCGCCCGCCGCCTCGATACGCAGATAGCGGGATTTGAGAGGCATCGTGCGGATATTCAGGGCCCCTGCATACGCACCGACGCCCGATACGCCGTCGATCAGATCGATTCCCGCGATGCAATCTATGTCGATCGGCAGCGAATGCGACTGATGACCCGTTCGGGCATCCGTAAAGTTAATACCGTTGAGCATGACCATCGTCTGGTCGAAGGAACCTCCCCGGATCATAATGTCCGCCTGCGTTCCCCTGCCGCTCCGTTCCCGAAGATCGATCGCAGGGCTCAAACGCAGCACAGACTCGAGGGTCTGGACCGGCGCCGAAGCACCCGCCTTTCGATCGAAAACGGAGGTGAACGACATCGCACTGCGCGTGGGGGTGGCTTTCACCCCCGTCACCTCGACCGTTTCGATCTCCAGCTCTCTGGCGATCGTAAGCGAATCGACGGTCTGCGCCTGCACGGGCGTCGTCGTGGACAGGAGAATGGTGGACATCGAAACAGAGAGGACTCCGATGGTAACCTGGCGCCGAAGGCTCGCGAAAGCGGCATAACCCTTGCGACACCAGCGCCTGAAGCGCGGAGTACGCTTTGTTTGGATCTCTTTCATCCTGTAAAAATTAAAGTGATTAATAATATCGGCCTCGGTTCCTCTGTAGCGGAACTTCGGCCTGTCGGGGTGCAAAGATAATCCATTTGTCCGGACACACAAACGAAAAGGCCGGCCCTATGGCTGGCCGGCCTCTCTTTTCCATTCTATTTTTTATTACCACTCTTTCACCTTTTCGGATGCCTTATCGACCAATTCCTTGGTCTTGTCAAGCACTTTGCCTGCCTGCTCCTTGGCCTGTCCTTTCAGTTGCTGCGCCTGCTGGCGGGCGCTTTCCTTGACCTGGCCGGCTTTCGCTACGACCTGTTCTTTCACCTGACCGGCTTTCGCGGCCACATGCTCTTTCACATCCTGTACCGTATCGGACAGATCCGCCTTCAGACGCTCTTTGTCCGCATTCAATTTCTCATTCATACGAATAATTTTTTAGTCTATCTTTTTCTCTTTTTTATTGCCTACGGCAGCTACGATCCACAACAATACGATAGCACCGACTACCGAAGTGACGATACTGCCGATGGTTCCTACGGCGAAAAGTCCGAACAGCGAGAAGATCCAGCCGCCGAGCACCCCGCCGACGATGCCGACAACTAAATTGACGATCAGGCCGGACCCCCGCCCTTTCACGATCAGGTTGGCGAGCCATCCGGCAACCAAACCTATCAATAAATACCACAAGAAAAACATAATCGATAATTTTTTAAGTTCTTTCGATACTGCTTGTACAAAATCTCCGCCAAACCCGAAAAACGACCGGACTTTATCGCAACCGCCCCAACGCCACCTCCGGCCGGACAAAAATCAAGGGACCGCTCCGCAAACCGAACGGAAGATCCGGGAAACAGCTCAGGAATCCGACAGACGGGCAAGCTCACCACATTTGACTACCTCTCGCCTCCGAAATACCTAAAACGGGTGATTGCCCGCCCGTTTCATCCCCCCTACTTTTGCAAACGAATAAAACCAAAAGCCCATGATTAAAAATATCTGCACTGTCATCCTATTATTATTGTCCGTCCTGCCCGCAGCGGGACAAAACCGGGTAAAGGTCAAAATCTCGGGCAATGTCATCACCACAGACGGCGCTCCGGCCGAATACATCACGGTTTCGCTGAAAAATACGGTATTCGGCGGGATGTCCGACGGGGACGGCAATTTCGAATTTGCGGCTCCCCCGGGCGAATATACGATGGTCGTCCAATCCGTAACCGCCCACCGCAAGGAGTTTCCGGTCACCATCGAAACCGGTCGGGAAAACGTATTCCCGAACATCGAAGTCAAGGAAGATATCAACCAGTTGGAGGAGGTGGTCGTCACCGGACAGTTCTCGCCGCAATCCATGAAAAACTCCTTATATAAGGTACGGTCGGTAAACAGCGATCAGATCCGGCAAAAGGCACCCCTGGATGTACAGTCGCTGCTCAACACCGAAATCGGCATCCGCCTCTCGAACGACATGGCGCTCGGAGAAACGGACTTCGAGCTGATGGGTATGAGCGGCAACAACGTCAAAATCCTCATGGACGGTATTCCGATGATCGACCGAGGCTCGACCAAACAGAGCCTCAGCCAACTCGACGTAAACCGGATCGAACGGGTCGAAATCGTCGAAGGTCCGATGTCGGTAGTCTATGGCACGGACGCCCTTGCGGGAGTCATCAACATCATCACCAAAAAGGGACCGGGCTATTCCGGCGAAAGCACCTGGCGCGTGGGCGCCCGCATCCAGGAAGAAACGATGGGCAAGGAATACCAGTTCTTCAACGGCGAAGGTCTTCACAACGAAAGCATCGACCTCGGATTCAATCTTAAAAACGGACTCTACTTCAACGGCGGCTACACCCGCAACGACAACGGCGGCTGGCAGGGCGACCTGACCGGACGCGAAAAGCGCTGGCATCCCAAAGACCAGTCGCTGGCCAACGGTATGATAGGGTTCCAGCGACGCAACCTGAACGTCTGGTACCGGCTGGATTTCCTCGACGAGAAAATCTTCGGTCCTCTGAACGGTACCGCCATCGAACCGGAGAAGGTTTCCGACAAGGACTATCTGACCAAACGATACACCCATCAGTTACAGGCAGACTGGAGACTGGACAACCGGTTGAGCGTCAATCTCGCCCTCTCCTACCAGGACTACAAGCGCCGCACGCAGACCACCTGGACAGACCTCTCGACCGGAGAGAAATGGCTCTCGGCCGAAGATGCCAGTCAGGATGTCACCCAGTACAAAGCCTGGATCGCACGGGCGACGGCAACCTGGAATATCGGCCCGAAGATCAGCCTTCAGCCCGGTTTGGAATACCAATGGACCGAAGGCAAGGGCGGACGCATCGACGGCACCCCCACGATCTCCGATCTGGCATTCTTCATCTCGGCCGAATACAAACCCTGGAGCTGGATGAGCGTACGCCCCGGCGTTCGGGCTTTCCTGATGGCCGACTACGAAGCTCCTGTGGCCGTACCTTCGATTTTAACGAAGTTCGATCTGACACCCGATATGGACATCCGCCTCTCCTATGCCTACGGCTTCCGTACGCCGACCCTGCAGGAGCTCTACTTCTCGTTCCACAACGACAACCACGACATCGACGGCAACCCGGACCTGAAAGCCGAATATTCGAACAATGTCACGGGATCGTTCACCTACCGCATCCTGCATAACGCGCGGATCCGGCTCACCACCACGTTGAGCGGTTTCTACAACGTCTTCAAGGACAAGATCAGCCTGGCGCAGAACGTCGATATTCCCAACTACAACACCTACTACAACATCGGCCGCTACAAAACCCTGGGCGGGGCACTGGAAACCTCGCTGGCATGGGGCGGATTACGCGTGAACGTCAATGCTTCGCTGATCGGACGCTACAACAAATATGCCTCCGACGATAAAAGCCTGCCCCAGTTCCGCTATTCGCCCGAAGTGAGTACGACCATCAGTTACCATATCGCCAAGTCGGGAACGGACATCAGTTTCTTCTACAAATACACCGGCCAGCGCAAGGAGTACTATTACCACGAATACACGACCCCGGACAACAAGAAAGAGAGCGAAATTTACCTGAGGGGACTCCCCTCCTACCACTACGGGGACATCACCGTCACGCAGAAGCTGACCTCGTTCCTGAGCCTGAACGTAGGTGTCAAAAACCTCTTCAACCTGACCGACATACGCACGATCGTAGAATCCGCGAACGACACCCCTTCGGTCAGCTATCTCGGCTGCGGACGCAGCTACTTCATCGGACTGAACTTGATGCTGAACGGAAAATTCAAAAAATAACAAACGAAAAGAAAGACAACAGCTTGCATTACAGTTTAAGGATGCAATGACAGCAGTATCATTTGCATTAAATGTAGGTTATTCGATAGAGAATGCATTTATACAGGCAGTTGAAGAGCTGGAACTGATATATGGCAGAGATTCGGATATTACTATTAAATTCAGATATATTGTTGTAAGGCTTGGACAGAATGAGAATATTGAGGACATTCTTGAAGATTTTGCGGCCGAGAGCGGAGTGGAGGATATTCTGTATTTTGCCCAGGTATTCAGGTACGCCAAGAGAAGTGGAGGAGACCTTATGTCAATAATCCGTAATACAGCGTCAGTTATAAGGGATAAGAATGAGGTGGCTGAAGATATAAGGACAATAATAAGCGGACGGCGCATGGAGCAGATGGTAATGAATTTTGTGCCGTTTGGAATAATTGTATATCTGCGGCTTGCATCGCCTGAATTTATAGAGCCTCTGTATGGCAACGCCGCAGGGGTGGCAGTGATGACGGGGTGCCTTGCGGTATATGCATTGGCAATCGCGTTGGGGAGAAAGATAACGGATATAAAGGTATAGATGCATAGATATGCGTAACAGGGGGGAGATTGTATGGATATCGGCGAATATATAGAGCACTGCACAGTTAAGTGTGAACGGTTTGCAAAAGAAAAGCTGGAAATTAATATTCAGCATGAATGGATGTACAGAATTATTGTAGCAGCCGGAGCCATTGTTATAACAGGATTTTTAAGTGCTGCGGCACTTTGTGCAGGAAAGAATACGAATCTGGATAATGCTGTCTCTTATACACATCTGACGCTGCCGACGACTCCTTACG
>ENA-OZEM01001020-OZEM01001020.1-human-gut-metagenome-genome-assembly--contig:-NODE-1020-length-10889-cov-9.334595_pt1 | contig 10889 bp, 8 predicted proteins | sample MGYA00245069_ERZ653611 | MGnify/ENA primary metagenome ERZ653611 (study PRJEB26926, sample SAMN06165006) | human gut metagenome | biome: ENVO:00009003; feature: ENVO:2100002; material: ENVO:00002003... | reverse complement strand
ATCTACACGTAAGGAGTCGTCGGCAGCGTCAGATGTGTATAAGAGACAGCCCAATAATCAGAAGTTTGAAGATTAGTGTCATTCATATTCAAAGTTTCCAATCGAGGATATTCAGCCCATTTATCAGGATTTTCTTCCTTCCAACAAGATTCAGCCTGCCATCTCTGTATCTGTCCACCGTTGTAGAATGCATAAGCCATATAAGATCCTATCAAACGCTTATGACCTCCTAAACCTTGTAATAAAGCTGAAAAATCAAAACCTTTATAAGAAGCGGAAAGATTCAAACCATAATAAAACTTCGGGGTAGTACTTCCCAATACGGTACGATCATATTGCGCATCCACCTTACCATCGGGAACCCCGTCAGGACCACTAATATCTTTGTATTTCACATAACCAGGTTTCAATCCTGACTTACTTACCAATTGCTCAGGAGCCGCATCTATTTCCGCTTGGTCTACAAACAGTCCATCAGTTTCATATCCATATATAATACCTATCGGTTGCCCTACAATTCTGTTATTATTAATTTCTTCGGTAGCTCCGTTCGCCAATTTCTCAACTGCATTTTTTACCCATGTAAAATTAGGAGAAATACTAAACCGGAAATCACGTCCTATTTGTCCGTTATAAGTCAGATTTATTTCAATTCCTTCGTTCGAAACAGCTCCAACATTAGATTGTCCGACTTCACGTCCCATAATACTAGACACCTCAACTGGTGCTAAAATGTCCGAAGTATATTTATAAAAATAATCCAATGTTCCACTAAAACGTCCATTCAATAAACTAAAATCTAAACCAATATCCGTTATAGCCGTCTTTTCCCAAGTAATTTCCGGATTATTATAGGTTTTCATGTAAGCCCCAGACTGAAGAGTTGCCGGATTTCCAAAAGGATAATCATGTCCAAGTTCATAAATCTGTTGGTAAGGATAAACACCTATATTTTGATTACCAAGTACACCATAGGAAGCACGCAATTTCAAATTATCAACTACAGCTGAAACTGCCGCATTCTTCCAAAAATCCTCCTCAGAAATTCTCCACCCTGCAGAAACTGACGGGAAAAGTCCCCAACGATGACCGTCCGCAAAACGTGACGATCCATCATAGCGCAAATTAGCCTCTAATAAATAACGATCTTTCCATGCATAATTTATACGCCCGAAAAAAGAAAGCAACGCATATTCTTCCAATGAACTATCATTAGTAGCTGTTGATTTATCTCCAGAACCTAATTCATACAAATAATTATTAGGAAACGTATTTCTATAACCTTCCAAACCTTTATTATTAGATTGCTCCACAGAAGTACCCGCCAATAACTTAAAAGTATGATTTTTAATTTGTTTTTCATAAGTAGCTAATGCTTCAAAGGTAGTATACGTATTATTTGCAGTCCATACATTTAAAGTAGCGGGCCCCACTGTCTTACTATCATCAAAATAAGTATCAGCCCGGTACGCTTTATCATATTTAGTCCAGTAATTCACCCCAGCTTTACCTATAAAAGAAAGTCCGTCTACAGGAGTATTCCATGTCAATTGTCCGGAAGCACTTATATTTCTACTCACATTCTGCACAAAAGATTCACTCGCCAACCACGCTTCCGGACTATAATTATCCTGATATCCAAAACTTCCATCCGACTTTTGCCCGGCATAAATAGGTCCCTGACGAACAGCATATCCTATCATTCCATCAATACTTTGTGGTTCGCCATTAGGAGCATTATATTTATTATTATAAGCATTAATATTCAAATTAAGCATCAGCCCTTTGGCGATTTCACTTTTCATAGTAAACAGTGCAGTCATTCTTTCATTAGACGTTTTTGCCGTCATACCTTCCTGATTTCTATAACCTACTGATAAATTATAACTTGTCGTAGCATTTCCTCCTTGTATGCTGAGATTATGTTGGTGTTGAAAACCAGAACCAGATTCCAACAGCCATTTTAAGTGATTTACATTCGGATAATTATCCGGATCAGATCCATCTCTATACTTTTGAATCTGTTCAGGTAAATAAGCTTCCTGCTTACCCATATTCCGCATAGCCATATTATAATATTCCGCATATTCCCATGATGGTAAAAAATCAGGCAATTCCGTAGGCCGTTGCCAACCAAAAGAATTACTATATGTAATAGTCGTTTTACCTTGTGCACCCTTCTTTGTTTCAATCAAGATCACCCCATTAGCAGCACGATTACCATAAATAGAAGCAGAAGCTGCATCTTTCAAAAAAGAAATGCTCTGAATATCATTAGGATCTACATCATCAATGTTACCTGATAAACCATCAATCAAAACCAATGGATCTGTTCCAGCTTTTGAAAATGTACCAGTTCCACGAATTTTAACAGTTGCTCCTTGTCCGGGACGACCTGAAGTTTGCAATACACTTAAACCTGGAGCCAAACCTGCCAGTGCTTGAGCAGTACTCATAACAGGCTTACTAGCCAAGTCTTCAGCTGAAACAGCAGATACGGCTCCTGTTAAATTCACCTTTTTCTGTGTTCCATATCCAACTACAACTACTTCTTCCAACTTTTTTGTATCTTCTTCCATTATAATACGAAGTAACTTGTTACTTTCAACCTTTATTTCTTGCGAAATATAACCTACATAACTTATCTGGAGCATGTCTCCCATTTCAGCAGACAGAGAAAATTTGCCATCCAAATCAGTAACAGTTCCATTGGAAGTACCTTTAACCAAGATACTGACCCCAATTAACGGCTCACCGGAAAAATCAGTAACCAAACCATTGACATTACTCTGTGTCTGTGCCCAAGTAGTATAGCTCAGGCAACACATCAACAAGACCACCAAGAATCTTATTGGCTGCATACATTCTAATCTGTTTTTCATTATTCTATTGATTATTGGGTTAATTTTCAAGACATAACAAGGGCTTACCGACCTAAAAAAGCCGATAAATAAACCTACTTTATGCTATATTCACTTCTTTATCTTAAATACGGGAGCAATCTTATTCAACTGTACATCAGGCATATCAATAACAACTCCTTGCGCTGTACGAGTAAAAGATACCTTTCCATAACCTAACAATTCAATTTTAGTAATTTTATCAGGATACAACTCACTTCCCGTTGCCAGCGATTGAATGACAACTTGCTTTTCTTCTGGCCATGCAAGGACTGTAGCATAGAGATATTTCTTGGTTTGAGTAAAACGGATTTCAGATGCAGTGGCTTTAGTGTAAGCACCTTCATTGAAACCTTGGGCATTAATCTTGATATCAGCATTGGCTATCGGACCTTCTCCGAAGACTTTCCACGGGCGTGTATCATAAATAGCCTCTTTATTCATACTCATCCAGTCACCAAATTCATTTAAAATGGCTTCTTCCTTTTCATCGAAAGTTCCGTCAGCCCGAAGAGGAACACTAAGCAACAAATTACCGTTCTTACTGACCACATCCACTAATAGTTTCACTACATCGGAAGCACTTTTATACCAGCCGTTCTCCGCCAATCTGGTATCATAATGCCAACCGCCTAAACAAGAACAAGTCTGCCATGGCTCTTCATAAATACTATTGGGAGATCCCCTTTCCACATCCCATACCAAAGCTTTACGTTGCTCATCGGTAAGAATTTTACCAAACATAACAGCACTGAAATCCCCCTTACGAACAACCATGTTGTGATTATAAAAATGTGCGGCAATCTTCAAACCCGCATCACTGATAGGATAAAACGGTACACCAGTCACATCAAAATAAATCAAATCGGGATTATAACGGTTTATTGCATCGACTGTACGATCATAAAAGTTTGTCACATATTCTTGAGTAGGAATACAAACACCATTTCCCCATGCCCATTGACGGTGAATCATACCGTCAGCCCAACTTCCAGCGCTTAACGGATGATTCTGTGCATAAAGTTTTTGAGGATCGTAGCCTTCCCACCACTTACCCTTACCATCTTCTTTAGTCAAACATCCATCGTAGGGTACACCTGCCTTCTCGCCATGACGGTCGTATCGTTGAGCCGGTTCATACCAGCTCCACGCATGGTCCGCATGGAAACTGATACCAAATGGAAGACCGTTTTTCTTAGCTGCTTCAGCCCAGCCCGCCAATATATCCTTCTTAGGGCCTATATTCACGGAATTCCATTCCTGATATTGGCTATCCCATAAATCATAATTATCATGGTGATTACCTAAAGCGAAGAAATACTGGGCACCAATCTTCTTATAAAAGGAAACCAATTTGTCCGGATCCCATTTCTCGGCTTTAAACAAAGGCAATATATCCTTGAAGCCCACTTCAGAGGGATGGCCATAATGTTCCACATGGTGCTTATACTCGCGCGAACCTTCCAAATAGAGAGAACGCGCCATCCAGTCGCCGGACCCTTCCACACATTGCGGTCCCCAATGTGCCCAAATACCAAATTTGGCATTTCTAAACCATTCAGGAACTTTATAGTTCTGCAGTGATTCCCAAGTAGGTTCGAACTCTCCCTCCTGCATTTTTTCATTTTTCTCTGAAACAGGTACCTGGTAAGTTTGAGCCTCCAAAACTCCCGTCCAAAGCAACAAAGCCGAAGCCAAAAGAAAATGTTTTGCTTTCATAGTATAATTGCTTTATATGTTTTTCAATTATCAATAGTGCAAATATACAGAGTTGAAACCAATTTATATTATCCAAATGCGCCATTATGTAGGATAATATCGACTTTTACCTGAAATAATTCAAAAACAAATACCAAAACAGGTGATTTGATATGAAAATATCGATTTCCCATTGGATTATATATATACTTTTGCTTACTTTGTACGAAACTGAATCTTTCATTCTAATACCTTAAGGAATATGACACAATCAATCGACCAATTACATTTACTTATATTAAATGTAGGACTAGCCATTCACAATGCAGACTGGAACTGGAAAAACGTAAGCAGCCCTTTTACCCGACTCTATTATATAATGGAAGGAACTGCCCAAATAATATTTCCCGATGGAATGCAGGAACTAAAACCACATCATCTATATCTGGTGCCATCATTCACTACCCATAGTTATCAGTGCAATTCTCATTTCACTCATTATTATCTCCATATATATGAAGACCATCAATCGGAATCCGGCATTCTGGAAGATTGGAATTTCCCGATAGAAATACCTGCGGGCAACCTGGAATTACCACTTATTAAAAGGTTATGTGAAATAAATCCTACCATGCAGCTTCCTCAATCCGACCCGACAAGCTATGACAACAACCCCACATTAATCAGAAACATCATTAAAAATAAACAGCGTACCTTCTGTGACAAAGTCGAATCCAGAGGTATAGTATATCAACTTATTGCCCGCTTTTTAAAAGACGCCAAACCTAAAGTGGAAGTCAACGATAACCGTATCCAAAAAGTTTTGTCCCACATCCGAAAAAATATCTATAAAACAGTAGATATAGACTCATTGGCAGCAATCTCATGCCTCTCAAAAGATCATTTTATCCGTCTTTTCAAAAAAGAAGTCGGTACCACACCGCTACAATATATTAATCAGAAAAAAATAGAGAAAGCCCAATTAATTCTGATTACAGAGGATATTCCCGTAAAAAACATAGCCTATCTCCTTGCTTATGAAGACCATTCTTATTTCAACCGCCTATTCAAAAAAATCACAGACGTTACTCCACAGCAATATAGAGAACTATATAAAAAGTAACCGTCTTATTATTTTTACGCAAAGGTTTACGTACTTTTTTCAACCTCTTCCACCATATACCTAAAGGTTATTCCTCTATTTTTGATGCCGGAAATAAATCTAAAAATAAATAGAGCTATGAATTACAATGAAATCGGGAAAACCGGTATGCGGGTTTCCAATCTTAGTTTCGGCGCATCTTCATTAGGAGGAGTTTTTCATGATATCCGCGAAGCAGAGGGTATCAAAGCTGTTTACACAGCAGTAGAGAATGGAATGAATTTTATTGATGTATCTCCCTACTACGGGCACTACAAGGCCGAAACCGTATTAGGCAAAGCATTGAAAGAAATACCACGTGACAAATATTATCTCTCTACCAAAGTGGGACGCTATGGAAAAGATGGAGTCAACACATGGGATTATTCCGGAAAACGTGCAACGGAAAGTGTGTATGAAAGCTTGGACAGACTCCACATTGAATATATCGATCTGATTAATGTACACGATGTAGAGTTTTCAGACATGAATCAGGTAGTCAACGAAACATTACCTGCACTGGTAGAACTTAAAAAGAAAGGTATTGTGGGACATGTAGGTATCACAGACTTGCAATTAGAAAACTTAAAATGGATCATTGATCACTCGGAACCGGGAACAGTAGAAAGCGTACTTAACTTCTGCCATTATTGTCTGAATGACGAGAAACTGACTGATTATCTGGATTATTTTGAATCAAAGAATATCGGCATTATCAATGCCTCCCCCCTTTCAATGGGCTTACTCTCCCAACGTGGGGTTCCTGCATGGCATCCGGCCCCCCAATCACTGGTAGAAGCCTGTCGGAAAGCTGTTCAACATTGCCTGTCCAAAAATTATCCTATAGAGAAACTGGCTATTCAATATTCTGTCAGCAATCCACGTATCGCCACCACTTTGTTCAGTTCGGCCAATCCGGATAATGTATTGAAAAATATAACATATGCCGAAGAACCCATTGATTGGAACCTTGTAAAGGAAGTGCAAGAAATTATCGGAGAACAAATGCGTGTCAGTTGGGCTAATTCATAATACAAAGGAAAATAATGATGGATTTTAACATAATAGATGCACACTCCCATCTTTGGCTACGGCAAGATACGGAAGTCAACGGATTGCCTATCCGTACTTTAACCAACGGACGTTCGTTATTTATGGGGGAAGAACGTCAGATGGTTCCGCCCTTTATGATTGACGGGCGGAATAGTGCCGAGGTTTTTCTCTCGAACATGAACTATGCACAAGTATCGGCTGCCGTAGTCACTCAGGAATTTATTGATGGCATCCAAAATGAATACCTCGCAAAAGTGTCCCATAAATACCCAGACCGTTTCTTTGTATGCGGTATGTGCGAATTTCGTAAACCCGGTTATCTGCAACAGGCCAAGGAATTAATAAGTTCCGGTTTCAAAGCAATAAAAATCCCGGCACACCGCCTTTTTCTAAAAGAAGGAAGAGTCATGCTGAACAGTGACGAAATGATGGAAATGTTCCATTACATGCAAGAAAAAGACATTATCCTTTCCATTGATTTAGCCGATGGGGATACACAAGTACAGGAAATGAAAGAAATCATTCAGGAATATCCGCAGCTTCGAATCGCTATCGGACATTTCGGTATGGTCACCACACCTCATTGGCAAGAACAAATAAAGTTGGCCCGCCATAAAAATGTCATGATAGAATCCGGGGGGATCACCTGGTTGTTCAACAGTGAATTCTATCCGTTTCACGGAGCGGTCAAAGCCATTAAAGAAGCAGCAGATCTGGTAGGTATGGACAAACTGATGTGGGGATCGGATTACCCTCGGACCATTACGGCCATTACTTACAAGATGTCTTACGATTTCATCCTTAAAACGACTGAAATGACACAAGAAGAGAAAGCACTTTTTTTAGGTAAAAACGCCGAAAGATTTTATGGTTTCAAAAATCTCATATCTCTTCCTTACATAAAAAACATGTCAGAATAATCAACTGACACTTATAAATCCATACCATGAAAAATAAGAACTATTATGTACCATTGATGCTCATATTCTGCCTGTTTTTCCTATGGGCTATCAGCAGCAATCTGCTACCTACTATGATAAGACAGCTGATGAAAACCTGTGAGTTAAACGCTTTCGAAGCATCATTCACAGAAACAGCCTACTGGCTTGCCTATTTCATCTGTCCCATTCCCATCGCTATGTTCATGAAAAAATACAGCTACAAATCGGGAATTATTTTCGGGTTATTACTGGCGGCATGTGGTGGGTTACTGTTCTTCCCCGCTGCCATGCTGAAAGAATATTGGGCATATCTATGCATATTCTTTATCATTGCCACCGGAATGTGTTTTTTAGAAACGGCAGCCAATCCTTATGTAACCGCTTTGGGAGATCCGAAAAGTGCGCCCCGTCGATTGAATCTGGCACAATCATTCAATGGGCTGGGAGCTTTTATAGCTGCCATGTTTCTCAGCAAACTGATTCTGAGTGGCAACCACTATACCCGCGACACCCTGCCCACTTCTTTTCCCGGTGGCTGGGAAGGTTACATTCAAACAGAAACAGACGCCATGAAACTTCCTTATCTGCTGCTAGCTATGCTACTCATTGTTATTGCCATCATCTTTATCTTCTCCAAATTACCTAAAATCAAAGAAGGAAATACGATGGAAGGAGTAGAATATAAAGGAGAAAAATTAATTGATTTCGGAGTCTTAAAACGTTCTCATCTTCGTTGGGGAGTTATTGCACAATTCTTCTACAATGGTGGTCAGACAGCCATTAACAGTTTATTTCTAGTCTACTGTTGTACCTATGCAGAACTACCTGAAAATACAGCCACCACCTTTTTCGGTCTTTATATGCTGGCTTTTTTGGCAGGAAGATGGACAGGCACACTACTCATGGTAAAATTCCGTCCACAAGACATGCTATTGGTATATGCGCTGATTAATGTCTTGCTATGTATTGTTGTGGTTTGTTTTGGCGGTTGGACAGGTCTTTATGCCATGCTGGGCATCTCTTTTTTCATGTCTATCATGTATCCCACTCAGTTCTCGCTCGCTTTGACTGATTTAGGCAACAACACCAAAAGTGGCTCGGCATTTCTAGTTATGGCCATCGTTGGAAATGCTTGCTTACCCCAACTCACAGCTTATATGATGCATCTGAACGAACATATCTATCATATAGCCTATACTATTCCTATGATTTGTTTCCTGTTTTGCGCCTATTATGGCTGGAAAGGATACAAAGTGATTGATTAAACTGATTAAAAATAAATAAAAAATGAAAGCAATTCAAATTACCGCTCCTTCCGAAATGAAGGTAGTAGACATCGAGAAACCGGTCTTGGAACCGGGAGAAGTTCTTGTGAAAATTAAATACGTCGGTTTTTGCGGCTCGGACTTGAATACATTCTTAGGCCGTAACCCAATGGTAAAGTTGCCCGTTATTCCTGGACATGAAGTAGGAGCTGTCATAGAAGCTGTGGGCAAGGATGTGCCGGATTCTTTAAAACCCGGCATGAGCGTTACAGTTAATCCCTATACCAATTGCGGTAAATGTGCTTCCTGTCGTAACGGCAGAGTAAATGCCTGTGAACATAATGAAACTTTAGGGGTTCAGCGCAACGGAGCCATGTGTGAATATATCGCATTGCCTTGGAGTAAAATAATCCCGGCCCATCGAATTCCTCCTCGTGACTGTGCACTGATCGAACCGATGAGCGTAGGCTTTCATGCGGTTTCCAGGGCACAAGTTACAGATATTGATATAGTGATGGTCATTGGTTGCGGAATGATCGGTATGGGAGCTATTGTACGTTCAGCTCTTCGCGGAGCTACCGTTATCGCTGTAGACCTGGACGACGAGAAATTGGAACTTGCCAAACGGATAGGTGCTCACCATACCATCAATTCCATGACAGAAAATGTACATGAATGCCTGACAAAGATTACGGAAGGACTCGGTCCTGATGTAGTCATTGAAGCTGTCGGCAGTCCTGCAACCTATGTTATGGCCGTCAATGAAGTCGGATTTACCGGGAGAGTGGTATGTATAGGGTATGCAAAATCAGAAGTTTCTTTTCAAACTAAATATTTTGTCCAGAAAGAACTTGATATCCGCGGATCACGTAATGCATTGCCCACAGATTTCAGAGCAGTTATCCGCTACATGGAACAAGGTACTTGCCCAAAAGATGAATTGATCAGCAAAGTAGTCAAGCCCGAAGCAGCAATACAGGCCATGAAAGAATGGGCGGCAGCTCCCGGAAAAGTATTCCGTATACTAGTCGAATTTGACTAACCACATCTATACAATTACCCAAAATGTGCTCAAAGTGATCGTTTTCTACTTCGAGCACATTCTCTTTTTTGATTAAATCCTACTTGATTGGATAATATCAATTAATATCGGACGGAACCCGCTAACGAAACACTCTACTGCTATTACCATCAGAATAAGTCCCATCAAGCGCATCATCACGTTATTTCCAGTTTCACCAAGAATAGAAACCAACCGGGTAGAAGCCCGCAATATAAGATAGGTGATAAAATAAATCAAACCAATTATTCCGATCAGAATTCCCTTCATGGTCCAAGTATTTGCATCATCCATTAACATTATTCCGTTAGCTATAGCACCGGGACCGCAAAGCATAGGAATAGATAACGGGGTAATTGAAATATCATTGGCATACGTTTTAATTTCTTCATCTTTCAACTTCGTATTAGTAAAACGTGCCTGCAACATATCATACCCAATCTTCAAAATAATAAAACCGGCAGCAATACGAAAGCCATTGGTCGATATTCCAAAGAATTTGAATAAAAATTGCCCGGAAAAAGTAAAAGCCAGAAGTGTAATAAAGGAAATGATAGTAGCACGTTTCACAATATGACGCCGTTCTTCATCATCCATTCCTTTAGTCATAGTCAAAAATACAGGCATGGTTCCCAACGGGTTGGTTAATGTGAAAAAAGAAGTAAAGCATAGTAATGCAAATGGTAATAATGTATCCATTGACGTATTATTTTTAGGTTATGGGCAAAAGTAATCCATAATTGGGAGATGAGCAATAGTAGAGGTCACATTTCACACGTGCGTATACAAAAAAAGCCTCCGGAACTTCTTCAAGTCCGGAGGCTTCAATCA
>ENA-OZEM01001004-OZEM01001004.1-human-gut-metagenome-genome-assembly--contig:-NODE-1004-length-10984-cov-6.690548_pt1 | contig 10984 bp, 8 predicted proteins | sample MGYA00245069_ERZ653611 | MGnify/ENA primary metagenome ERZ653611 (study PRJEB26926, sample SAMN06165006) | human gut metagenome | biome: ENVO:00009003; feature: ENVO:2100002; material: ENVO:00002003... | reverse complement strand
ATGTCTCGTGGGCTCGGAGATGTGTATAAGAGACAGCAATACGCACTGGAGAGCCGGCCTCATGCCAATATGCAATACGCTGCAAATACCGTTGCTAATGCAAGTATATCGGGATAAAGGCATTCCATTGAAGCAACCGGCTCCCTCCCGCGTATTCACTGGCTCCCTATCACATATCGTATGGCTCTCACCCACGTATTGGGTGGCTCTGAAGCAGCCTCATATTCATAGGCCTTTTTCTTCGCCCAGCATTGGCTGAATTCCCCCGACTCCAGGTGGCGATTTTAACCCGACGCTGCTTGGCGAAATTTGCCCGCCGCTAACATAGCCGCATGCGATGAATATTCTATTGGGCGATAAGATAATGTCCATATGCTTTACCTCCAGTATGGATCACTTGAATTGACTGGAGCTATTCTCGCATATTTTAGGAAATTAAAAAATCCATCGATTATTAACCGCTTACATTCCAAGCTCCGCTTTCTGCATATTTCGTAAAGTTAATGTGTCCAAATTATTTACTCCTGTCTTTCAAATTCCTGCGTCATGGCTGTCCCGCCGCTTTTTCTTCTCTACTATACAGTTCCATTTCCTTTTCCATAATATTCCGACAAAGAAGAAGCAGATATCCTGTTATATCCTTGAGGTGTTTTTTCTCTTCGTCCTTCTCATTACCATGAAAAAGCCGATTGCGCTGATTAATAAGGTCATTAACCTTCTTCAAAGTAAAAGGATATGAAACAACAGCTGACTTAACAGTTTTGATTTCATAATGCTCTGACAGATAGCGAAACAGCTTCTCCGCCCGACTTTCCATTGTCGCTGTCTTCACAATGGAACTAAGCCTCGGTTTTATCTTTGCAGCGCGATTTCCAACAGACTTTTCCTCTTCACCTGACTCCTGCAGCTCCTGTTTTATAGATGAAATAAAATCTTCCAGTACATTCTCAGACACTTTCCGGGGAATCATCTTATCCCATGGCTCCTTGGAAATGAAATTCTGCTCCAGATACTCAATAATGGTAAATAACCGGAAATACTTACTGGAAATATCTGAATCCATCAAAGCCCCGTAAAAAGCCCTCAGCATGAACCGGAAAGAAGAGTCAGAATTCCCAATCTGATGCAGATGTGAAAAATCTTCAGCAGTAAGTGTATAAGTACAGGTCATTGACAAACTGTCAGAAGGCCTTATGTCATCTCTAAAATGAAGAGTAGTCGTTCCATCTTTATTTTCTTTCTTAACCACGATATCTACATTACTCTCTTCAAGACACAACTTGATATCCCGGTCACGCCAGTAAACGCCGAGATAAAAAGACTGTGTATCCTCCTGATGCTGCTGCGCCAGAAAAGAAAGATCCCGGCAGATATTTTCGAGAAAACAACGGGCCTGAGATATGGCTCCATTTTCATCATCTGCTAATAGAAGGCTTAATTTGACCCTGAAATCTTCCCCCTCCATACAGATTTTGACAATACCCTCCTTACACGCTTCCTGCTTACCACCGGCATTATTAGATTCCATGCTTATCCAATAATGATACACGATTGGTTGATCCAGTACATACATAGAATTACGCTGATAATTCTGACTTTCACCACTATGCGGGATTGTACCATATCGCAGGGAAACCTCCGCAGAGTATATATTCAAAAGAATCACCTCTTGTACACTGTAAGAATCAGTACTTAACGCTTTAGTCTAAACGCGGAAAATTATAACCAAGTACGATGGGCAGTAAAAAACTCATAAAGTAAATAAAACAAATATGCTTCTTCTCTGTGTTGCTAAATCTTATACAATATCCTTCTGGCAAAAATGCCGTACTCTATAACTAATTTCAACAAGAATTTTTGGAATACGTTGATTTTTTCGTAGTTTGTCAAATAGTAATATCTAGAAATAAACATCTGCCGTGCCTGGCTGAATCGTTTCATTGATTTATTTATTGAAACAGAATGGTTATGCAAGAAACTGATATCCGTATCTATAATCATTTTATATCCAAATTTCAAGAATTTCTTTCCTAAAATCTGCTCCTCATAAAATAAAAAGACATGATCATCCAGTCCATGCAGCTGCCTGTAAACAAAAGCATCGATAGCGAATAAAGACCCTGGGAGCCATTCAACCTGAATAATTCCGTGATTGGGCAAGACATAATTAACATTAGAGTGAACCATCCTTTTCAGCAAAATGGTACATGAAAGCAGTTCCTGCCAGTAACTGTTTATCTTTCTGTTCAATAGAGCAGGTGGCTGACTAGCCGGCATCTTCATATATCCGGAAGCCGCCTTTACACCTAAACGAATCATGTCTTGCACAAGCCTTACGAGAAATGCTTCGGAAAATTCCACATCAGGATTTGCAATGACTAAGATATCTACCATATATTTATCAATCAGATAAAAGGCTCCATAGTTATTGCCATAGGAATAACCTCCATTTTTATCAGACTGAATAACGTCCACTTTATCATCCGCCATTGATTTCAGCTGCTGGAATGAACCATCTGGAGAAAGATTATCTACAATGACAATATGGTCAATTACGGAATAGTCCCGAATCTGCTTCAGAATGTGCAATGTAGATGATGCATCATTATAATTCAGAATCACAATTCCAATCTTTTTTTGTTCAATCATTAATTTTTCTCCTATCCTCTCATCTGCACTTCCAAGCCGCAGTGTGGCATTCAAAGTTGCTTCCTGATAGCCTTATTTTCACCTTTAATTAGGTTCCATGGAAGTACCTTTTTCCAACTCATTCCAATCATTAATAAAAAAAGGTTTCTCTATGTCTTTACTAGACATGGTTTCTCGGATGATATCAATAAGCCTCTTATGTTGTAAAGCAGGTGTTGCTCCATCCAAGACAGCACTATCTATAGTTATTGAATAAGAAATCGGTTAAGCCCATTTTTCACATCATAATACTCAATTTCTTCATCAAAGGCTTGCTCATCTAATGATTTTCCCATGAAATCACGAATGACTTTTCATCTTCACTATTCAATATGAAGATATTATCTGGTCAGTATAATGGTGTATCTTGAATACTTTTATTGGTCGTCAATAATTTCTTCTTTAAAAACGTCGCTTCCAGAGCCCTGACAGTTAAACCGGTCTGCCCTGTCTGGTTGATTTCTAAAATAGCTCGTGACTGCCGATTTAAAGATAATATCTGTTCATATGGCAATGCTTGATCCGTTACTTCATCTTTATATTCCTTCGGAATTTTCTCAAAGCGATGTTTTTTGATATGGAAATAGACCTTCAATCCCATGTTTTGAAATAAGTGTTTCCATTTAAGAAGCTGCATGAGCCTGCCATTCGTTGAACCAACGAAAACGACATCATATTGAATCGGCATTTTCAATTCCGGCTGCCGGAAATAAAATTGAGGATTATATTTCATTGAATGAATCTCGGCGTCGTTTGGCTCAAAACTCCATAGTTCAACACTCGGCTCTGTCGTACGAATCGCATCCGGTTTTGCATAAGCCTTTAAGTATGGGGCATTGACGCAATCCCGGTAGTAAAAAATTAGACGTCCTTGATAGCCTTGTTTCCGTATCCAGGAAAATATTTCGTTCCCTAAAATGGCAGAAAATATAATAATCATATCATAGCGCTTCAGTTGTTTCTTCCAGCCGCTATACCATAATGATTTCCCTGGAAGATTGCCATTGAAAATGATTCGGCGAAGTACACGCAGCGGCAGCGGCATAGGGCGATATACAGCAAAAACATCGACGTCAGGCCCCTGTAGATTTCGATCTGTCATTCTTTTCCCGTTGCATCCAAAATTAAAACCTTTTTGGAGCTGTTCATGATAAGTATTTCCTCTTCCAAAATAGATATAATGTCAAGGAGAACGGGATTACCGGCAGCAGTTTCCATGGTCTCCCACTTCCGGAAAGAATATCCCCTATATTCTTATGTGCACAGAAGCCATAAACTCCATATAACAGCATTTCTTTCATCTGGGCTTTTGCAGAAGTCTTCGAATTAAAAAAAGTTTTGCAGTGGGTCATTAGCCCCAGAGGGTTATGCATGCGCAATTTTCTTCCGGATTTAGTCAGTCCACCTTCCAGATATTCGCAGTAATAAATAACTTTCCTGCGATAAACTGTTTTATAGTGGAAAGACAATAAGTTCCATAGCCAGCCTTCAGGCATAAACCTTTCCCCCTGAAAAACAGGCAATGGGTACTTCTTAAAAGCATCCGCACGAATCACTTCAGCCATGTCCCCGCCAATATTATGATTGATGCGATAATCAATATGGGTGCTGATATAGTAATCCGGTGCCGTCGGATGAGCTATACTTGAACCATCAGGGCTCCCCTTTAAATAGCTGATAACAGCTATTTCTTTTTTATTTTTATATATCTGCCAATCTTCAAGAATCGTTTCGACAGCGTCGCTTGCCAAAGTATCATCACTATCGACAATAAATACCAAATCACCTTTTATGTAAGGATGCGAATAGTTAAGGGCCGTATGCTTGCCTCCATTTTCCTTATAATAGTATTCCAATGGAAATAGTGCATGACTCATACTTTTAACAATCGCGCGAGTATTATCCTGGCTCCCATCATCAATAATCAGCCACTGAAAATCTTTTACCGTCTGTTGGCAGAGGCTCTTATAAAGATGAGGCAATAATTTTCCTCGATTATACGTAGGCGTTACTATCGTTACAACACACAAAACTTTCCAAACTCCTCTCACACTCATAAGAAAATGAGATTATTCACTAATAAAGCCCCCAGAGTCCCTTCCCAAAATGGATAGATGTCCAAGAAAAATTCATATATGCAAAGGAAAAATAAAATCCCTCCCAGCATCAGCTCATGATACGTAAGTTTTCTGTAATTCAAAGGATACCGTGAAAAATATATGAAAATCAAAGCAAAATATACTCGGAATAACCTGTCAAAATTTACATTTACATACAGAAGCGGCAGCATAATACCAATTGTAAAAATATATGCTAATAAGTTTTCACTTATCCCGTTTTGTGTTATCTGCAGTGCCATGTGCTTCTTCCGATAAGACCGCTCCATAAACAAGATTAAGTAAATAATAAAAACAACAAAATAGGTAATAAGAAATCCTAATCTTGTTGTTGTATCCAACCAGCCCAATAAATAACTCATCCCCTGATCTGATGATAGCCCAAATGAAGAAATCAATTCCAAAATACGGATAATTCCGCCTGAAGCCATACCTCCTGCAGCCATACCTCCTGCAGCCAGCAAAGAAAATATAAGCATGTACCTGGAATATTTCTTTGTATCTTTAAAGAACACAAAAAGAAGGAAGGTAAGAAGATAAAATAATGCAGAAAAATGAATGGTACCTGCCAGAATAAACAAACCAATTGGAATCATAAAATCCCTATATCGACGATTGGCAGCATTCTCCTCTGCATGCAAATATATGGCAATGGCTAACAATACAATATCATCAGCCAAGAAGGATTTCATTTGTATTGCTTCAATGCCAAAATAACTCATAAGAATGAATGAGAGTACAATATTTGCCTGCGAAGTAAGCAGTCTTATTGCTGCAATCATAAGCCCTGCTGTAAAAAAGTAAAAAATAGTACGATATCCATCAAAAGGAATATCCAAGCTCAAGGCGACATGGGTAAGATAGTCATAACCAATATAGCGAGAATTATCATTGGCAAAATGATCAAGATCATAGTCCAGCGAATAGCTGCCTAAATCTGCGTTCTCGTAACAAAAAACTGTAAATATAATCATTGAAAGAAATATTAGGGCTGTAACTATTTTGGATTTCTTAAATATAAATCCTAAAAGTATGGTTGAAATATATAAAATACCTGCCATTATTTATTTTTTCCCTCGTCTCAAACAGTATTCGTACTCATTTGATATGTTTTGCATATATGTATTAATGTTAGCTATCTGCCCAGCCCGAACCTGGCTTTCATGGGATTTTCGACTGCGATAGGATTCATTAGATAACAATTTTACAATTTCATCCACATATCTATTTAAATCCTGCCCACAGGTCATTCCACACCGGTCATCAATAAAATCAGATAATCCTCCGGCACCGCTGCATACCACCGGTATTCCCAGGCATAAGGCTTCTACAGCAGCCAGACCAAATCCTTCCCACAATGAAGGCATACACAGAACCTTACTGTTTTGTAATAAACCATATGGATTGGATTGAAAGCCATACATTTTGATGTTGTGTTCCAGATGGTATTCTTTGATTTGTGATTCAAACTGACTTCGCAATTCCCCATCGCCAACAACTGCAATCTGAACAGCAGGGATTCTTTTTACAATAAGATTCATAATTCTTAAAAAGAAATATGGGTTTTTTTGGGGAGTCAATCTGCCTAAAAAAATAATATCTGATTTATCTTTTAACTTACTTTCATCTGCTAAGAGCTGTATTTTCCTTAAGTCCACAGGATTTCCCACGACTTTCGTTTTATTGCGAAAGTACTTGCCAAAAATAAACTCATCCATTACCGAGGCAGATACTGACAAAATCCTGTCGAATTTCATGCAGCACAATGCGTAAGCAATGGTCCAAATAGAAAAACTCCTTAGCCACGGCGAATTATTATGTAAATGATTAATGATGGGTATATGTGTTCCGCTCAGACAAGATAACATTCCCGCACGAAAATCATGAGCATGAATCAAATCAGGTTGAAAATCGGCAATCGCTTTTCGAATTGTATTGACAGACAGTTTCTCAGCAGCAATATACGGGATATCCTTTTCTGCCAAAATTTTTGAAATAGGCCCTGTCGGAGAAAAATAAGCACAATCATATTTATCTTTCATATTTTCGATTATCGCAATGACAACATTCTCAGCACCGGAATATGAATTTGAATTTAATATGTGCAGTATCCTCTTCTTTTCTCCCATAATCGTCCTTTTCCTTTTATTCTTACCAATTAGAAATCTACTAAAAAACAAGTAGATGAGATTAGTTCACAGCTCTGCTGTCAATCCGCGAAAATCTATCTTAAATATTTCAGCTAATCGGCTCCAAAATCACCCGACCGGATGATTCAATCGTAAGTCCGGGTTCAGCAAACATGAACTCATATTGTTTACCCTTTACGGCTGCACTATATTGAATCAATGTAACACAGCTTGTACTACATTCATTTTTCTCTCATGAGTTATTCTATTTCAAGAATCTAATTTTTCTTGTATTGTATAAGAATTATCCATATTATTTTTTAAATCATATGCACACAAGAGCTTTCGGTAATCGGTAGATTTCTTATCTTTATATGAAATAAGATATTCCTTCATTGAGTCCAAGTCCATCTTTCCTGAAATAATAGAACGAACCATCTCAATCACTTTGTATGTTCTTGCAATGCTGTCATCGCTGAGAACAGATTCCGGAGTATGATGAGTTCCTTTGCAATTGTAGCATTCATCATTTACAATATGTTGAATTTTGGAAATCTGTTGTTCCTCCAGTTCATTTACTCTTTCCAAATCCTTGCAAATTTTAGAAAATGCAAAAATTGGGAAATATTGGGATGACTGAACAGTCTGCTTATTTAGCAATCTTAAAAGCTGCTCGTTTTCTTCCTCTATAATTTGAAAATAATTTGCCATCATCTCTGAGAGATTCATATATTCATAGGTAATGGTTCGTTTAGAACCAATAACCAAAACCTTATCTGAATTATCAAGTTCGTCAAGGTTTTCTGTAATGGAGACCTTGATACTTCCACCTTCGCATATTTCTTTTACAACCGTTTGAACCTTGCGTATATCCATGGCTGATATGGGCAGTGTTAACCCTGCTATGCAGTCATAAATAGTTTTAAAGTCATCTGTTTTGAGCTTATTGATACGAATAACAGTATTATCCACATCAATGTCATGTTCTACTACCTCTTGATTTTGGGATCTGGCATCATGTTCAATCAATAAAAAGTTATCACGTATTTTCTGTGCTTCATTCGATTCATAATTGACGTATGAAAAAATGGTTTGAAGAATGGCCCTGATATTTTCATCTGTAATAGTGTATCCCATAAAAATAATAGGATGATGAATAAATAATGATAACAGCTGTGCTCTGATCAGTTCATATTTTTTATCAAACTTTTCATAATCTTCTGCGGTAATGATAATCTGTTCCGGTTGTGTCACGCAGCCATGAATTTTATATACAGATCCATATGGATTGCTCAGCATGATATCGTTTCCAATGAGTGGATGAAAAGCAAAGAGCTGTTCTATCAGAGTATCATAATTTGTAGTAATAATCGAACCGACATTCTTACGAGCCCTTTTCAGCGCAGCAATTTCATCAGCCATCTCCGACTTAAGGACTGTGTCTTTAAGAAGATCAGCAATATAAAGCTTGAATCGGCTGATATACTTATCTTCCTCCATATTTTGATAAAAGCGCTTATTAATATCTTCGAATTTATCTGATTTCCCGGATTTTACAGCTGCATCAAAATCAACTTCCAACTGACTGGCAACCTCATCAAATTTATATTTAGAGCCGCCGGTTTTATTCATATGATCTGCCTTTATGTCAATATAATACCTGGGATCCGGATTCAATTCACCAGCTATTTTTTTTAGTAGACCATCCCAATTATAAGAGTTTTGCAAATATCGAAGGCTTAACCCTGATCCAATAAAAAGAACTGGGTGATTATGAAATTTAGAAATAAATTCTTGAATTTTCATTTTATACCTCTGCCAAGTTTACCAGATAAGATGAGTCAGTTACTCAAAGACAAACGTAAATAAATGATTACAACAATACACCTTGTAATGAAATTCATCAGTGCTTAGTTTCACCGTAAATCTCTTTCATCTTTCCAAGAACAGCCGCTATCTCATAGGATTTTACTACTCTACGGGCGCAGGCTGCAAACTCACGGCGTTTGGAAGGATGATTGACCATGTAGGCTATAGTCTGTACTGCATCGCCGACGCTCCCGTCAATCAGAATCCCGTCTTTCCCATGAACAATCAAGTCCTCATTTCCCCGTATTTTGGTACAGACCACCGGGAGCCCGGAAGCCATGGCTTCCATGAGAGCCACGGAAAGGCCTTCCCGATGGGAGGGGAAAAAGAATAGGTCTCCCATGTGGTAGAAGGATGGTACATCACTTCGATAGCCGGTAAAAATAACCTGCTTTTCTACGCCAAGATCGGCAGATAACTTCTTAAGTGCTTCCATTGAGTTGCCTCGGCCAACAACCACATAAAATAAATGCGGAATCGTATCCTTCAACTGAGCTATGGCACGTATCCCCAGCTCATGGTTCTTATTCTTATTGACTTCACCAACAGAGAGAACAACGAATGCATCCAAAGGTATACCCAGAGATTTTCGCAATTTTGGGGATTTTATCAGCCATTTCAGCTTACCCCCCCATAAATTTTCAACATCTCAGGCTCCACCGTGGACAAGTCAAATTTCTGAATCATCTTAGCTGCCTGCGCGGACAATTCCTGGAGTTTCGATGGATTAGAAACAAGCTGCAGAATATTCTCTGCCAGCTTCTCCGGCGTACTTTCCGAAATAATTCCGGAAACACCGTTTTCCACTAAATCCGTATTTCCTCTAATATCTGAACATATCACAGGAACACCGCAAGCCATGGCTTCCATCATAGCCACAGGGAGTCCTTCCTGTTTTGACATAAAGACAAATAAATCACTGGCCTGGCAGATGGCGGATATATCGTTTCGATATCCAAGGAAATGAACATGGTCAGCTATCTGGAGCTCCTGAGCCAATGCTTTCAGCTCATCCAGTTTAACGCCCCGTCCACAGATGACATATTGAATATTTCCCAGCTTCCCTTGCTTCTGCAGCAGGCCAAGGGCGTGAAGCACTAGCTGATGATTCTTTCTCGGAATGAGCTCCCCCACAGAAAGAAGTATAAAATCATCCTTCGTAAAGCCAAGCTCTCTGCGTTTTCCCTCTCTATTTACAGACTGGGTATTAAACTTATTCAAATCCACGCCCACGCCGGGTACGTAACACACTCTGCCGGCTTTAAAGGATTTGGCCCGTTCATAGTCTTCTTTGTTAATGGTAATCAAGATATCAGTATAATGAGCCAGCCATCGCTCCACCGGATAAAAAATCATCCAGTTCAGCAATGGTGCCCCCTTATAGAAATGGAAACCATGAGCTGTATAAATTACCTTTGTCCCTCTTTTGCGGCTATCCCGGGCCGCCAGCCTCGTCAGCGCCGCTCCTACCGGCGTATGGCAGTGAATGATATCATAATGACCCGCATCAATGATTTCTTTTAATTTTCTGTATGCTGCCAGATTTCCAGGCTTAAATGGATTCCTTTCAAAAGTAATATCGAAGTATGTATCGCAATAAGGAATCTGACAGTCCCCGGGATTCTCATAATCATTCCTTGCAGCCACTGCTGTCTCCCAGCCTGCCTCTTTAAACATCTTCAGGTAGGGAATATGAAATTCCATAATATGGTTTTTAACCACAGTAGCAACAAAAAGAACTTTTTTCATTTCAGATAATCTCCTGCGTTATTGTCTGTTTGAGTTTCAATAAGTGAAAATACCTTTATCGGATAAGGGTATTTTTATAACACCTTTATCGGATAAAGGTATCAAATGTCTTTTTTACGTATTCCCCCGCTCGCGGGGGTGGGTGGCGAGCGGCTATATACTTCCTTGCGCCCCACCGCTTGCGGCGCGGGCGAGGGCCACGAAGTGGCGAGGGGGGATACCTTACGGCGTAGAGGCGATAGCAGCTAGCATCTAGCAAATAGCGATTATGCCCGCTTCGCGGGCATCGGCCGCCTTGGGCGGCCCCCTTCCACCACTTCGTGGTCCCCCTCCCCCATAGATGGGGTAGGCAAGGGGTTTGGGGAGTGTGTCCCCGCTCGAGTGCTATGCTAAAACTGGACAGGGGTGGGATAAGAATTTAGACAGCCTTTG
>ENA-OZEM01000998-OZEM01000998.1-human-gut-metagenome-genome-assembly--contig:-NODE-998-length-10996-cov-8.062060_pt1 | contig 10996 bp, 4 predicted proteins | sample MGYA00245069_ERZ653611 | MGnify/ENA primary metagenome ERZ653611 (study PRJEB26926, sample SAMN06165006) | human gut metagenome | biome: ENVO:00009003; feature: ENVO:2100002; material: ENVO:00002003... | reverse complement strand
GGAGTCGTCGGCAGCGTCAGATGTGTATAAGAGACAGCAGTACATTGATCTTTCTTTGTGCTGCTTTTTAAATATGTGTAATACGCTCTACCTAAATTAAAATATTTTTCCATTTTTACTCCTAAAGAAAAGGAATAGGTATCTACCTACTCCTTATATTCTTATTCTTCAGATTGGATATCCATTGAATTATTGTCTGCAGTATCTGCATCTTGTAAAATTGATTCTTCTACTGAAGCTTCTACACTATCCATCATATCTCTATCATCAGAGCCAGATACTAGTTTGTCGAACTCTTCATCATGAACTTCTTTCATACGTGCAATACGTTTGTCACGAAGTTCTTTAGCCTTTTCTGCAACAATTAGATTTTGTGGACGATCTCCCTGGCATCCAGTACCTGCAGGAATCAGCTTACCAATAATAACATTTTCTTTCAAGCCGATTAAGTGGTCAACTTTACCCTTAATAGTCGCATCTGTAAGAACCTTTGTAGTTTCCTGGAATGAAGCAGCTGATAAGAAGGAATCTGTTTCAACAGAAGACTTGGAAATACCTAATAATATTGGTTTGAATGTAGCAGGAGTTTTACCGCTTAACAATGCGTTACGATTGATTTTTGTGATGTTATTCAATGATAATTGAACACCAACATTTAAATCAGTATCTCCACTATCTACAACGATTACTTTCTTCATCATCTGTTTGATCATTACTTCCAAGTGCTTATCACTAATTTCGATACCTTGACTTTGGTATACTTTCTTAACTTCCTTCAAGATATAGTCTTGAACTTCACGTACACCAGCAACACGTAATAATTCTTTTGGATCTAATGGACCTTCAGTCAACGCAACACCGGCTTCAATCTTTGCACCGACTTGAACCCATGGACGCATAGACTGGTTCGCGTTGATTTTATGAGAAACACTTTCGTGTTCGTTTGTGATAATAACTTCTTGGCGCATTGTTCCTTCAATACGTTCAATTGAAGTAATTTCACCTGAAATCTGAGCAATTACCGCAACACCTTTTGGACAACGAGCTTCGAATAATTCTTCAACACGAGGCAAACCTTGAGTGATATCTTCTGCACCGGCACCGGCAACACCACCTGTATGGAATGTACGCATTGTTAACTGTGTACCTGGTTCACCAATTGATTGAGCCGCCATGATACCAATAGCTTCACCAACTTCAACGTCTTTACCAGTAGCCATGTTACGTCCATAACATTTACGACAAATACCTAAACGGGACTTACAAGTAAATACAGAACGGATATACATACCTGTAACACCTGCATCTACAATTTTCTTAGCAAGTTCATCAGTGATGAATTCATCACTCGCAATAATTATTTCACCTGTCTTTGGATCTGTTACATCTTGTTTAGAATAACGACCAACTAAACGATCTTGTAATGGTTCGATAACAGAGTTTGTTTTACGATCCATTAATGTTTCGATCCAGTACCCCTTATCTGTACCACAATCATCTTCTTTGATAATTACATCTTGGGCAACATCAACCAAACGACGAGTTAAGTAACCAGATTCGGCTGTCTTTAAGGCAGTATCTGTAAGACCTTTACGCACACCGTGAGTCGAGATAAAGAACTCACTTACGTTCAATCCTTCACGGAAACAAGAGTAGATAGGAACTTCTATGATGGTTGGTACATATTCACCAGCACCAGCTTTAGCGTGGCCAGGTTTTGCCATTAAGCCACGCATACCAGCTAACTGAGTAAAGTTTGACGCGTTACCACGAGCACCAGAAGTCGCCATCATGTTGATTGGGTTTTTACGAGGCAAGTTTTTCATCAATGATGTTACAATCTTGTCTTTTTGATCATCCCACATCTTAGATAAGTGACGTTCCCATTCTTCCATTGTCAACATACCTTTACGTTGTAAGTGTTTCAACTGATCGGCTTTAACACGACCCTCATCGATATATTCATCTTTGTGAGGAGCCACTTCGATATCTGACAAGGCAACTGTAATACCAGCTACTGTTGAATATTCAAATCCTAAAGATTTGATTTGGTCAAGAATTTCAGCAGTTTGATCCGCATCATAACGTTTGAAGACTTCGGCAATAACTTTACCTAAATCTTTTTTCTTAACCGCTTCAACTAAAGGCATAGCTTCGATGTATTCTTTAATGTTTTGTCCTGGAGCAATAAAGTATTTATCAGGAGTACTAATAAAGTTTTCTTTTGATACCTCATTAATATATGGGAAATCTTCAGGGAACATTGAGTTGAACACAATCTTACCAACTGTTGTAATTAAATAATCATTTTTATGTTTTTCATCAAACGATGTTTTATGCATATTGCATACAGGCAATGCGATACGAGTGTGAAGATGAACTTGTTTCGACTGGTATGCCATCATAACTTCATCTTCATCTGTGTATACATGCCCTTCACTTTCACCAAAACGGTGCCAGTGAGCTGCTTCTAATGGGCAGCCAACTTCTTCGTAGTGTTTAGCTTCTGCAAAGAATTCTTCTTTTGTTTCTTCCATTGTTAAATAGAAGTTACCCATAACCATATCCTGTCCTGGCGTAACGATAGGTTTACCATCTTTAGGACCTAAGATATTGTGAGAACCAAGCATCATAACTAATGCTTCAGCACGAGCTTCTTCTCCTAATGGAACGTGGATGGCCATCTGGTCACCATCGAAGTCGGCGTTGAACGCAGTACATACTAATGGGTGAAGACGCATTGCACGTCCTTCTACTAATTTAGGCAAGAAGGCCTGAATACCCAAACGGTGTAATGTAGGTGCACGGTTCATTAATACAGGATATCCGTCGATTACAGTTTCAACAACGTCCCAGATACGAGGATCACGACGTTCGATTAATTTTTCTGCATTTTTAGGATTTTGTGCTAATCCTTGGTTTACGATTTCATTAATGATAAATGGTTTAAACAAGTTAACTGCCATTTCACGTGGAATACCACATTGGTACATTTTCAAATCTGGTCCAACGGCAATTACAGAACGACCAGAGAAGTCAACGCGCTTACCTAATAAGTTCTGACGGAAACGACCTTGTTTACCTTTTAATGAATGAGACAATGATTTTAATGCACGTCCACCAGCACCTGTAATTGGTTTTGAACGACGACCATTGTCAATTAAAGCATCTACAGATTCCTGTAACATACGCTTTTCGTTTTGAACGATAATATTTGGAGTACCCAAATCTAACAATTTACGTAAACGATTGTTACGAGTGATAACACGACGATATAAGTCGTTCAAATCACTTGTCGCAAAACGACCACCATCCAATTGAAGCATTGGACGTAAATCAGGTGGTATTACCGGAATGTTAGTCAGAATCATCCATTCTGGTAAGTTTTCACTATTACGGAATGCATTGATTGTATCCAAACGTTTGATTAATTTCTTACGTTTTTCACCTTGTGCTTTTTCAAGCGCATCCTGTACTTCTTGATATTCAGATTCTAAATCAACATCTTGTAATAAACGTAGTACGGCTTCAGCACCTGTTTGAGCTGTAAATCCTGTTGAACCATAAATAGCTTGGTTTTCACGGAATTCACGTTCAGAAAGAATTTGTTTGTAAGCTAAACCAGATTCTTTTGGATCCGTAACAATATAGCTTACGAAATATACAACTTCTTCCAATTGTTTTGGTGTTACATCCAACAACAATGCCATACGGCTAGGAATACCACGTAAGTACCAAATATGAGCTACTGGTGCAGCTAAGTGGATGTGGCCCATACGCTCACGTCTTACGCTTGCTTTTGTGATTTCTACACCACAACGGTCACATACAACACCTTTAAAACGTACTTTTTTATATTTACCACAAGCACATTCCCAGTCCTTAGTTGGACCGAAAATGCGTTCGCAGAATAAACCATCACGTTCTGCTTTTTGTGAACGATAGTTAATTGTCTCAGGCTTTGTTACTTCACCATGACTCCATTTTAAAATCGTTTCTGGACTCGCTAAGCGAACCTGAATCGAGGCAAAATTGTTAATACTCATATTTTATACTACGCCTCCTCTTCTTCGTTATTTTCTTCTTCAATATCGTCTACTAGCTCTTCCTTTTGTGTTTGTTCTGGTAAAGGTTGAGCTGGATGAACGTCCTGGTCATCATCATCTAATGTGATGTCAACCTCGTTATTGTTTTCATCTAACAAACGAATATCGATTGCTAAACCTTGTAATTCGTGCATCAATACACGGAATGATTCTGGAACACCTGGTTCTGGAATATCTTTACCTTTAATGATGGCTTCATAAGTCTTGATACGACCTTGAATATCATCCGATTTGATTGTCAAGATTTCTTGTAATGTGTGGGCAGCACCATATGCTTCCAATGCCCAAACTTCCATTTCTCCAAATCTTTGACCACCATTTTGAGCTTTACCACCCAATGGCTGCTGAGTAACTAAAGAATATGGACCTGTAGCACGAGCATGTAGTTTATCGTCAACCATGTGAGCCAACTTAATCATGTACATTACACCGACACTAATACGTTCATCGAATGGTTGTCCAGTTTGACCATCATATAATACCTGTTTTCCATCGACAGTCATGCTTGCTTCGCGCATTACATCTTGTAAGTCTTCATTTGATAAACCATCAAATACAGAAGTAGAGAATTTAACACCTAATTTACGAGCAGCGTAACCTAAGTGGATTTCTAAGATCTGTCCGATGTTCATACGTGAAGGTACACCGAATGGGTTCAACAAGATATCAACTGGATGTCCATCAGCCATAAATGGCATATCTTCGATAGGTAAAATCTTAGAGATGACACCTTTGTTACCGTGACGACCAGACATCTTATCACCTTCAGAAATCTTACGTTTCTGAACGATATATACTTTAACACGCATATTTACTCCAGGAGGAAGATCCGATCCATCTCCACGTTTAAATACACGAATAGAATGAACAATACCAGCACCACCATGAGGTACTTTCAATGAATTGTCACGAACTTCACGTGATTTTTCACCAAAGATTGCCAATAATAATTTTTCTTCAGGACTAACTTCACTTTGTCCTTTTGGAGTAACCTTACCAACTAAGATATCTCCTTCTTTAACTTCGGCACCCACCATGATGATACCATTTGAATCTAACTTACGAACTGCTGCTTCACCAACGTTAGGAATATCACGAGTGATTTCTTCTGGACCTAACTTAGTTTCACGACAGTCAATATCATATTCTTCTACGTGGATTGAAGTATATACATCATCACTAACCATACGTTCTGACATGATGATGGCATCCTCGTAGTTATATCCATGCCATGTTGTGTATGCAATAACAACGTTTTGACCTAAAGCCAATTCTCCATTTTGCATACTTGGACCATCAGCTAAGATATCGCCTTTTTCAACCTTTTCACCAACTTCTACAATTGGACGTTGATTGATACAAGTGCTTGCGTTTGAACGAGCAAACTTACGTAATTGATAAGTGTGGTTTTCACCTTCATTATCTTTAACTACAATACGCAAACCATCTACATATTCAACTACACCATCTTGTTTTGCGACAATACCAACACCTGAATCCTTAGCAATTTTATATTCAATACCAGTACCTACACAAGGTGAATGAGGAACTAATAATGGAACGGCCTGACGCTGCATGTTGGCACCCATTAAGGCACGAGACGCGTCATCGTTTTCCAAGAATGGGACACAGGCAGTCGCTACAGATACAATCTGTTTTGGACTGACGTCGGCAAGTTCTACTTCGTTACGATCAGCGATGATAGTTTCACCAGCCTTACGAGCTACAACACGTTCATTTACTAAATGACCATCGCGAACCTCATTGGCCTGAGCGATTACATAATCTGCTTCTTCATCTGCGCTTAAGTAAACTGTATCTTCACTAACAGTACCATCCGCATTTACCTTACGGTAAGGCGTTTGAATAAATCCATATTCATTGATACGAGCATATGTAGTCAGGTTATTGATCAAACCGATGTTTGGCCCTTCTGGCGTTTCGATTGGACAAATACGACCATAGTGAGAGTTGTGAACGTCACGTACTTCGAAACTTGCACGATCACGACTGATACCACCTGGACCTAAGGCTGAAATACGACGTTTATTTGTCAACTCAGCTAGAGGGTTTTGTTGATCCATGAACTGTGATAACTGTGAACTAGAGAAGAATTCTTTAATTGCAGCTGTCAATGGACGAATATTTGTCAATTTTCTAGGAGTTAAGCTATCCATTTCTTGAATTGACATACGTTCTTTAACGACACGTTCCATACGAGATAAACCAATACGGAACTGGTTCTGAATCAATTCACCAACAGAGCGAATACGACGGTTACCTAACATATCGATATCATCTGTTGTTCCTACACCTTCCATAACGTTTAAGCTATATGAGAAGAATGCATACATATCTGAAACTGTAATTGTGTGTTTATTTGCGAATGGGTCATTTCCAGCAACACGGACTTCATCCCCATTATTGTCAATAATATATAATTCTTGAACACATGCACCAATCAACCATGCTGTGATATCTTCACTTAAAGCACGTTGTTTAACTTGTGTTTCAACATCACTATCGATAGCATCTGGACTTACACCAACCATATAACGGTTCGCAACTAATTCCATATCTGCATCAACAATATCTTCACCTTGAGCATTTGTTAAACGTCCAAGAGCATATAAACGTTGACCATAGTTAAATACAGAATCCATATTTTCGGCTGTTAATTTAACTGGTTGTGCAAACAATCCTGCAAAAATATCAACATTTTCAACAGCCTTTTGGATTGCTAAAACATCTTGTTCAGTTAATACTGTACCAACATCTAAATAAGCATCTTCTGTTTCAACATCACTAGCTAATACACGACCAATTAATCCTGTAGTCCAGCTTGTTGGAATTGAAACGATATCTTCTTCATGGAATTCTGAGCGGAATGGATAAGCGACACAATAAGTACCCTTAGCCAATTCTTCACGTAATGCATTTCTTTCATCACGGTGAACCATAGTACCTTTTTCCATGAATACGTTGCCATTTACATCAACAATATCATGAGCAAGTGTCATACCTGCCATACGATCAATCGCATTTAATTTCTTACGTAATTTATAACGACCAGCTTTTGTCAAGTCATAACGACGGTGATCAAAGAATTTAGCTTGCATCAAAGTGATTGATCCATCTAATGTAGGGATTTCATCACTTCTTTGATTTTCATAGAAAGAAAGTAACGCTTCCTGCGTTGTTTTTACTTTATCGTTCAATAAAGTGTTTTCGATTTCTTCATATTTACCGAAGAAAGCAGTATACAACAACAAATACATATTCATGTATTCGCGATCTTCTGCATCTGTAGCTACATCAGACCAGTTACGTCCCATTGCACGAAGGAATGTTTCCATCATTGATGTATCGTGAGTATCTTCGTTCACTCCGATATTCAAAGACATACCAATCGCCTTGAATAAAATACTGAATAATACTTTACGGCGACGGTCAATAGAAACATTAATTAAACGTCCGTTTGTAGTTTTCTTTTGTTCAGTCATAAACTCTAACCAAGTACCACGACTTGGAATTAATTCACAGCTATAGTTTTGTTTACCAGTTTTTTCATCATAACTGTCCGCAAAATATGCTCCTGGAGAACGTACGATCTGACTAACGATTACACGTTCTGCACCATTGATGATGAATGTACCAGTTTCTGTCATTAAAGGGAAATCCCCTAAATATACTTCTTCACTCTTAGTTACAACTTCCCCAGTTTCTGAGTCTGTAACTTCTAATTCCATATCTGCATATAGAGGTGCTGCAAAGTTGCATTCTCTATACATAGATTCTTCTGCGTTATATTTTGGTTCTTCAAAATGATAACGAAGGAAATTTAAGCGAATGTTTTTTCCATAGTTTTCAATTGGATAGATTTCTTCAAATACTTCTTGGATACCTTGTTGCGTAAACCATTTAAATGAATCTGTCTGGATTTCGACAAGATTAGGTAACTCTAATTTACCACTAACCTTTGAGTAATCTCGGCGGGAAGATTTTTTTCCACACGAGACAATACGATATGCTTTGTTGTTGTCCATGCATGCCATCCTTTCGTTCGAATTTGTACTATACTAGGTGGTTTTCACCTGAAAACACACACTATTATGCAATTTATTATACTACTAGTAAAACCACCAAATGTCAATAAAAACTTGACAAAATTTAAAAAATGAGTTATAAATATTGCCTATCCTTTTTCAGCACCTGCACAAAGTAGGTGCTTTTTCATTTATCCATTTTGACATTCCCTTTAATTGTGCATACAATATAAACGTTTAAAGGAGTTCCGAATGAAAAAATTTTTAACCCTAATTATAACTTGTTTTTTATCGCTTAGCCTTGCAGGATGTTCAAACTCAAAAAACAATGATGACATCCTTACATTCTTTGATGCATTAGGTAATACATTAAATCTAAAAAGCGCCCAAATCAGTGGAACATTGGATATGAAGGATTCAAAATTAAATATTGATGCGCAAATTCTTCAAAAAGAAGATCTACAAGTTGCTACTTCAATAGGTTTAGTTGCAGGCGATCATGTGAAAAATAATTTTTTAAACTTTTACATTAAAGATGGAAAAACATATTTAAATTCTATGGGTACAAAAACCCAAAGTACAGTCGATAAGATCGGACTTAAAAAGAATTCAAAATTAAATACATACAACCCATTTCTAGATTTAACTGACGATCAATTATGCAAATTATTTGATTCCTCTAAAAAAGAAAATGATACCTACACATTTAAAGTCAATACAAGCAAATTAGCAACACTACTCGATAACATGGGATCCGTTAAACTAGATCATGCTACACTTGTTGCAACCATCAAAAACGAAAAAATCTCACACATGATTTTAAGCTTTACCGGAACACAAACCGTTGATGATGCGAGTGCTGATATTGATGTTTCAATTGAACTAAGTATCAAAAAACTAAATAAGATCAATTTTCCAAACGATTTAGACAATTATAAAAACGAAACTGCAGAAGATTAATTCCTCTGCAGTCTTTTTATTTATTCGCTTTTTCTTCAATCTCTTTTTGTTTTTGCATAACCTCATTAATTTTTTCTTGAATTAAATGAGCATATGCATCAGCACCTGATTCCATCGGATGTATTCCATCCTCTTCTAATAAATCTGTATGCTGAGAAATATAAGAATTCCAATCAATCAATGTAATATTTGAATGCTTTTTAGCCAATTCCTTCAGATATTGATTATTGCTAGCTTCCCATTCAACCCCAGGTGCATATACATTGACCCAGAAAATAGATTTATCTGAACCAATCATTTCTAATGTTTGTTCAACCGTACTCTCATCCAATACCCCATTTGTTCCTAGTGACATCACAACTGTATTATGCACAGCCCCTTTTGACTCGTACCAACGCAAAACATCTGGTGCTTGTGACATTTGTCTCGAAACAGCTGCATCGACAGTTGCATCTGGATAAACAGCTTGTATATTTGTATATGCTGACAACATAACGGAATCTCCCAAACAGAATAAACCTTTATCCGATACTTTCTGTGAATTTCCACTAGGACTATAATCTACATTTTTAGCCTTTTCCATTTTGCCATCTGATTTTGCATTCTTTTTCTTATTCTTGATAGCTTCTTCATTTTCAGCAATACGTTTTTGCAACGCACTAGAATCCACTTCTTTTGAAGTTGCTAAAGCAATAACACCTGTGGCCTGAAATACAAACCCAACGATTCCACAAGCCAACACGGCTTTTTGAAATTTTGGTTTGATTTGTTTATATTTAAACACCTTTAAGAAATAATTTGTCCATACAACAAGTGCAATCAAAATTACAAATTCAACTAAATATATGATGAAATGTTTATTCCAATCCTTATATTGAAACAAATAAATGACTGGATATTGCCACAAATAAATTTCATAACTATGTTTACCAATCCAATCTAATATAGGCACATCCAACGAAACTGAGCTATTTGCCGTTTTCTCAATTAAGAACATAGACAAAATTGTCGTTAGTGTTAACACCAATAAATATACAATTGGCATTTTACCATCAAAAATAAAGTAAAAAGCCACTAATATAACTATCAATGAAAGTGAAATGCAAAAATTCTTTTTCGTTTCTTCTTCCTTTGTATATATCCAACCCAAAAGCATACCCGCAAACAATGCATAAATTCGAGTATCCGTTCCATAATACAATCTTGTGACATTCACTTTACATAAATAAAGTATTGGCATTATTAACGCAAAAGCAACAGTGACTCCAAGCATTATCTTGATTGTATTCGAATTTCCTTTTTTTTCTTCCAACTTATATAATCCAAATAATAAAAGCGGAAAAATCAAATAAAACTGCATTTCAATAGACAAGAACCATAAGTGAGAAAATGGTGAAGTATTCGCAATTCTAGTAAAGTAATCCAAACTTTGTGAAATCTGCCAAAAGTTATTAAAACCCGCAAATATACTTAATACTTGCATCTTCATTCCACGCAAACTATCATTAGCCAAAAAGAAATAAACACCTAAAGTTGTAAAAACCATTACCAACAATGGTGGATACAATCTTTTTATTCTTGATATATAAAATTTGATAGCAGAAAACTCCCTGTTCTCCATTTTTTTCTTATTTGTGATAACCATTAAAAAACCAGTTAAAACAAAAAATAAAACAACCCCTAGATACCCACCTTTAAACACGTTAGGAAACATATGAAATAGCGTAATTCCAATAATCGCAATACCACGCAATCCGTCCATTCCCTTTATACGATTTCCTTTTTCTTTCATATCAACATATCCCCTTATCGCGCTACTACTAGCACTCTATATTCTGTCTCTTATACACATCTGACGCTGCCGACGACTCCTTACGTGTAGAT
>ENA-OZEM01000991-OZEM01000991.1-human-gut-metagenome-genome-assembly--contig:-NODE-991-length-11097-cov-8.028799_pt1 | contig 11097 bp, 10 predicted proteins | sample MGYA00245069_ERZ653611 | MGnify/ENA primary metagenome ERZ653611 (study PRJEB26926, sample SAMN06165006) | human gut metagenome | biome: ENVO:00009003; feature: ENVO:2100002; material: ENVO:00002003... | reverse complement strand
CAGCGTCAGATGTGTATAAGAGACAGGTGGTGGTATGGCTTACACATTCTTAAAAGCGCAGGGATATGAGATCGGTTTATCTTTAGTAGACGACAGCAAGCTTGATTATTGTAAAGAAATGATGGAGAAAGCTGAGAAACTTGGTAAAAAATTATTATTACCAGTTGACGCTGTAACAATCAAAGATTTCCCTAACCCAATCGATGCTCCGGTTGAAGTAGAAGTTTATGACGCTGACAAAATGCCGGCTGACCGTGAGGGATGTGATATCGGACCTAAGACTCAGGCTCTTTTCGCAGATGCTGTTAAGACAGCTAAAACAGTTGTTTGGAACGGACCTATGGGTGTATTTGAGAACCCAACACTTGCAGCAGGTACAATCGCTGTAGCAAAAGCTTTAGCAGATACAGATGCTACAACAATCATCGGTGGTGGTGATTCCGCAGCAGCCGTTAACCAGTTAGGTTTCGGTGACAAGATGAGCCATATCTCTACCGGTGGTGGAGCTTCCCTTGAGTTCTTAGAGGGTAAGGAATTACCAGGTGTCATGGCAGCCGATGATAAGTAAAAAATAGCTGCAGTGTAAAGTTGGCTGCCATGACGCCTTGGGGTGGCAGCCGATGATAAATAAGATCAACAAACTTTAAAATGGGAAAAAGAGGATAAGATCATGGCAAGAAAGAAAATCGTAGCCGGCAACTGGAAAATGAACATGACTCCAAGCCAGGCTGTAAAGTTAGTAGAAGAGTTAAAGCCATTAGTAGTATCTGACAGCGTAGATGTTGTTTACTGTGTACCTGCAATCGATATCGTACCAGTTGTAGAGGCTGTGAAAGGAACCAACGTACAGGTTGGTGCCGAGAACATGTACTTCGAAGAGAAGGGGGCATACACAGGTGAGATCTCCGCAGAGATGCTGGTAGACGCTGGTGTTAAGTACGTTGTAATCGGACATTCCGAGAGACGTGACTACTTCAAAGAGGATGATGTTCTCTTAAATAAGAAGGTTAAGAAGGCAATCGAGGCAGGACTTACTCCAATCCTTTGCTGTGGAGAGACTTTAGAGCAGAGAGAGATGGGTGTAACACTTGACTGGATCAGACTTCAGATCAAATCTGATCTTGCAGGCGTTGCAGCAGCAGACGTTGCAAACATGGTAATCGCTTATGAGCCAATCTGGGCAATCGGAACAGGCAAGACTGCTACATCCGATCAGGCACAGGAAGTCTGTGGCGCAATCCGTGCATGTGTAGCTGAAATCTATGATCAGGCTACTGCTGATTCTGTTCGTATCCAGTACGGCGGATCTGTAAATGCAGGAAATGCAGCAGAGCTGTTCGCAAAGCCGGACATCGATGGTGGTCTGGTTGGCGGAGCATCCCTGAAAGCTGATTTCGGTAAGATTGTAAACTACTAGAATCTGATTTTGTATGGTTATAGGGCTATTCATCTGAATTTCAGGTGAATAGCCTTTGAAATTTTACACATGAAGAAAAAATGTCTGGAATGTGTCGTTCTCTTGTTGTTTATTTTTGCTTTGACACATGGCATCATCCAAAATACACAGCCGCTGAAAGAGACTAAGGAAGTACAAACTGAATATGAGGAAAAAACCTCCCAGATCACGGAGAAATCACAGGAAACCGAGCCGGAAGTACAGGATCTGGAAAACCAGATTTTAAGGACTGCCTCCGGAAAGTTTTTTCAGAAATATCCGGTGGATGAAGCCTTTATGGGATGGATTGAAACGAAGTATGGGAGCGGTGTGCTGCAGAGTCTGTATACACAGCTGGAAAACGGAAATCAGAACTCGGATCTGTGGTATCGGTTTACCGGAAACAGCATGCATGTTCTGTGGCTTATGTATTGCAGGCAGCAACAGTATATGTCATATTCGTATGAGGATGTGATCTGGAAAGAAGCATCCGATCCGGCATGCATCCGTCTGGATTTTGTCGGGGATATCTGTCTGGATGAGAATTGGTGTACGGGGAAGACGGCAAAGAATCATATGGCGGATTATTTTTCCGATGAAGCAAAAAAGGAACTGATTTCGGCAGATTTTACGATGGCAAACAATGAGTTTGCTTATACAACACGGGGACAGCGGCAGGTTGGCAAAGCATACTGTTTTCGGGCAGATCCCAAAGATGCCGGATTCCTGCGCACACTGGGAATAGATATGGTCTCTGTGGCAAATAATCATGTGTTTGATTATGGTGAGCAGGGATTTTTAGATACGCTGGATGCATTGCATGCAGCGGGAATTCCGTACAGTGGTGGTGGCAGAAATCTGACAGAGGCAAGCGCTGTGCGTTATGTGGTCACAGGTGGACGAAAGATTGCGATTGTATCTGCAACGGAAATCGAAAGGTTTTATCATTTTACACAGAAAGCCCAGAAGGAGAAACCGGGAGTATTAAAGACCCAGCAGGAAGAGGTATGGAAGAAAGAACTGAAGTGTGCGAAGAAGAACAGTGATTATGTGATCGCGTATGTTCACTGGGGAACAGAAGGAAAGATCCATTATGGGCAGGATCAGACAGAGATTGCAGACCTTTGTGTAAAAGCTGGTGCAGACGCCGTGATTGGTGGACATCCGCACCGTCTGCAGGGCGTTGAGTTTATAAAAAATGTGCCGGTGGCATACAGCGTGGGAAATTTCTGGTTTTCTACCGGAAAACTTTACACAACGATTGCACAGATTCAGATTGATGATTCCGGCAGTCTGAAATTGCGGATGATTCCGTGCATACAGGATTCGCTTACGACTTCGATTCTGACAGAAAAAAAACAGATCAAAGCATTTTATCATTATCTGGCAGACATCTCCGATAATGTGGGAATTGATGAGGACGGATTCTTTTATCCGTATAAAAATGTCGAAAAATCGGGAGCTTCTCCTTATGCCTATACGTCCGGAAGGCGTTATGGACAGTATTTTGATGATGTGGATCTGGATTTAAAATCGATAGATATCGTGGGAAATTTGCAGTGAACACTTGCAATCCCGTTCAAATTATGTAATATAATAAGTGTTTGTGTAACAATAATGAAGTACCATAGTATAGGATTGTTACAATGGAAAGAGAGGATGAATTATGAGCAAAAAACCTGTTGTTTTAATGGTTCTTGACGGTTATGGTCTGAATGACCGTACAGAGGGAAATGCCATTGCGCTGGCAAATACCCCGGTGATGGATAAATTAATGAAGGAATGTCCTTTTGTAAAAGGACAGGCTTCCGGCCTGGCAGTAGGACTTCCGGACGGACAGATGGGTAACTCTGAGGTTGGACATATGAATATCGGTGCCGGCCGCATTATTTACCAGGATCTGACCAGAATTACCAAGGCAATCGAAGACGGTGACTTTTTCGAGAATAAGGCACTGCTTGCAGCCATGGATAATTGTAAGAAAAATGATTCGGACCTGCATCTGTGGGGACTTCTTTCCGATGGTGGTGTGCACAGTCATATTACACATCTTTACGGACTGCTTGAGATGGCAAAGAAGCAGGGACTGAGCAAGGTATATGTTCATGCATTCTTAGACGGACGTGATACACCTCCTGCATCCGGAAAAGAATTTATCGAAGAACTGGAAAAGAAGATGAAAGAGATCGGTGTTGGAAAGATTGCTTCTTTATCCGGACGTTACTATGCAATGGATCGTGATAATAACTGGGATCGTGTACAGAAAGCCTATGATTCCCTGACAAAGGGGGAGGGCATTCAGGCAGAAGATGCCGTAAAGGCAATGGAAGATTCTTATGCAAAGGATGTAACAGACGAGTTCGTACTTCCTACCGTAATTACAGAGAATGGAAAACCGGTCTCTGTTGTAAAAGAGAATGATTCCGTGATCTTCTTTAACTTCCGTCCGGACCGTGCCCGTGAAATGACACGTGCATTCTGTGATGACAAGTTTACCGGATTTGACCGTCCGTTCATTAAGACAACATTTGTCTGCTTTAAGGACTATGATGAGACGATCCCGAACAAGCTGATCGCATTTGAAAAAGAGCATATTGTAAATACATTCGGTGAGTACCTGGCAAAGTGCGGAAAGACACAGCTTCGTCTGGCCGAGACAGAGAAGTATGCACATGTTACATTCTTCTTTAATGGCGGAGTGGAAGAGCCAAACGTTGATGAGGCACGTCTGCTGGTAAATTCCCCGAAGGATGTTGCAACATATGATCTGAAGCCGGAAATGAGTGCTCCGGAGGTTGGTATGGATCTTGTTGAGGCTATTAAGTCAGACAAGTATGATGTGATCGTTATCAACTTTGCAAACCCGGATATGGTCGGACACACCGGTGTGATTCCGGCAGCCATCAAGGCAGTCGAGCGTGTGGACGGACTGGTAGGAGATGCAGTCCAGGCGGTGAAGGATATGGATGGTGTTCTGTTTATCTGTGCAGATCACGGAAATGCAGAGAAAATGATTGACTACGAAACAGGTGAGCCACATACTGCCCATACAACCAATCCGGTACCGTTTATTCTCGTAAATGCGGATCCGAAGTATACACTGCGTGAGGGCGGATGCCTGGCAGATATTGCCCCGACCCTGCTTCAGATTATGGGATTAGAGCAGCCGAAAGAGATGACCGGAAAGAGTTTGTTAATCGAAAAATAAAAGAATAAGGAGAGCGAAAATGAAGGAATTTAAACCATTCAAAGAAGGAAAAGTAAGAGAAGTCTATGATAACGGAGACAGCCTGATCATTGTAGCTACTGACCGTATTTCCGCATTTGACAACATTTTAAAGAACAGGATTACGGACAAGGGCGCAATTCTGACCCAGATGTCAAAGTTCTGGTTTGATTTTACAAAGGATGTTGTTCCGAATCATATGATTTCTGTAGATGTCAGGGATATGCCGGAATTTTTCCAACAGGAGCGTTTTGACGGAAACAGCATGATGTGCAAGAAGCTTGAGATGCTCCCAATCGAGTGTATCGTTCGTGGCTATATCACAGGAAGCGGCTGGGCAAGCTACAAAGAAAACGGCACGGTGTGCGGCATTAAGCTTCCAGAAGGACTGGTAGAGTCTGATAAGCTTCCGGAGCCGATTTATACACCGAGTACCAAGGCAGATCTGGGCGATCATGATGAGAATATTTCCTTCGAGCAGTCTGTAGATGTGTTGGAGAAAATTTATCCTGGAAAAGGACTTGATTACGCAACACAGATCAAGGATTGCACCATCGCTCTCTACAAGAAATGTGCAGAGTATGCACTTTCCAAAGGAATTATCATTGCAGATACCAAGTTTGAGTTCGGTCTGGACGAGAACGGTAAAGTCGTTCTCGGTGATGAGATGCTTACACCGGACAGCTCCAGATTCTGGCCACTGGAAGGGTACAAGCCGGGACAGGGACAGCCTTCTTTCGACAAGCAGTATGTCAGAGACTGGCTCAAGGCAAATCCGGACAATGATTTCCTTCTTCCGGAAGAAGTTGTTACAAAGACCGTTGATAAGTACAAAGAAGCATATGAGCTTCTGACAGGTAAGCCTTTTACAAGATAGATATAGGAGATCACAATGATTCAGAATAACAGTTATGATGCGGATACACTTCATGAGGAGTGTGGCGTCTTCGGAATGTATGATTTTGACGGTGCAGATGTAGCATCGACAATATATTATGGACTGTTTGCCCTGCAGCACCGTGGCCAGGAGAGCTGCGGTATTGCAGTCAGCGATACCAGCGGTCCTAAGGGCAAGGTCCTTTCCTACAAGGGAATGGGACTTGTAAATGAAGTGTTCGCACCGGAAAATCTTGAGCAGATGAAGGGGGACATCGGAGTCGGACATGTACGTTACTCAACGGCCGGTTCTTCTACCCGTGAAAATGCCCAGCCACTCGTGTTAAATTATGTCAAAGGTACATTGGCACTTGCCCACAATGGCAATCTGATCAATGCACCGCAGCTTCGTAAGGAGCTGGAATATACGGGAGCAATTTTCCAGACCACCATTGATTCTGAGGTGATTGCCTACTATATTGCGAGGGAACGGTTGAATTCCCAGTCAGCAGAAGAAGCTGTGCGCCGTGCGTGCCAGCGTCTTAAGGGAGCTTACGCACTGGTTGTGACAAGTCCGCGTAAATTGATCGGGGCGCGTGACCCATACGGCTTTAAGCCGCTTTGTATCGGAAAGCGTGACAATTCTTATATTATCACATCGGAAACCTGTGCACTTGACACCATTGGTGCAACATTTGTGCGTGATGTGCTGCCGGGAGAAGTTGTGACCATTTCTCCGGAAAAAGGTATTGAGTCCGATATGACCATGGCACTTCCGAAAGAAAAGGAAGCACGCTGTATTTTTGAGTACATCTATTTTGCAAGACCGGACAGTCATATTGACGGGGTGAGTGTATATGCAAGCCGGATCAAGGCCGGAAAGTTTCTGGCACAGGATTCCCCGGTAGAGGCAGATCTGGTGACAGGTGTGCCGGAGTCCGGAAATGCTGCAGCACTTGGCTATTCTCTGGCATCCGGGATTCCGTATGGTACAGCCTTTGTCAAGAACAGCTATGTGGGACGTACGTTTATCAAGCCAAAGCAGAGCAGCAGGGAATCCAGCGTACAGGTGAAGCTGAATGTGCTGCGTGAGGCAGTGGCAGGGAAACGTGTCATTATGATCGATGATTCGATTGTAAGAGGTACGACATCGGATCGTATTGTGCGCATGTTAAGGGATGCAGGAGCAACCGAGGTGCATGTACGCATCAGTTCTCCGCCATTTTTATGGCCTTGTTATTTCGGAACCGATATTCCGGCGCGTGAGCAGTTGATTGCCTACAACCGTACGATTGAAGAGATCTGCCAGATTATCGGAGCAGATTCCCTTGGTTATCTCGGAATCGACCGTCTGAAAGAAATGGCGGAAGGACTTCCGATCTGTACCGGCTGTTTTACGGGCAAATACCCGATGGAACCGCCGAAACAGGACATTCGCGGAGAGTATTATGACAAAGAGATTGATCTTGAGCGCAAGATGAGCCGATAAGTTGTTACCAATGTATTCAAATAAAAGGAGAAGAACATGAGCACAGACAGATATACAAGCCCTCTTTCCGAGCGTTATGCCAGCAAGGAAATGCAGTACATTTTTTCCCAGGATATGAAGTTTTCCACATGGAGAAAACTCTGGATCGCACTGGCTGAGACAGAGATGGAACTCGGACTTTCCGAGAATGGAAAGCCGGTCATCACACAGGATATGATTGATGAGATGAAAGAACATGTCAATGATATTAATTATGATGTAGCAGTTGCACGTGAAAAACTGGTGCGTCATGATGTCATGAGTCATGTGTATGCTTATGGACAGCAGTGCCCGAAGGCAGCCGGTATCATTCATCTGGGGGCTACTTCCTGCTATGTCGGAGATAATACAGACATCATCATTATGAATGAGGCATTAAAGCTCGTACATAAAAAACTGGTCAGCGTGATTGCGGAGCTGTCCAATTTTGCAGAAAAATATAAGGATCAGCCGACCCTTGCATTTACGCATTTCCAGCCGGCACAGCCGACAACAGTCGGAAAGCGTGCAACACTCTGGACACAGGAGTTTCTGATGGATCTGGAGGATCTGGAGTATGTACAGAGTACGTTAAAACTGCTCGGATCGAAAGGAACGACTGGTACACAGGCAAGTTTCCTGGAACTTTTTGACGGGGATCAGGAGACGATCGATAAGATTGATCCGATGATCGCAGAGAAAATGGGATTTAAGTCCTGCTATCCGGTTTCCGGACAGACCTATTCCCGTAAAGTGGATACCCGTGTTTTAAATGTTTTAGCAGGGATTGCTGCCAGTGCGCATAAGATGTCTAACGATATCCGTCTTCTGCAGCATTTAAAAGAAGTAGAGGAGCCATTTGAAAAGAACCAGATCGGATCTTCTGCGATGGCATACAAGCGCAACCCGATGCGGAGTGAGCGTATCGCTTCCCTGTCCCGCTATGTGATGGTAGATGCATTAAATCCGGCCATTACTTCTGCAACACAGTGGTTTGAACGTACACTTGATGATTCTGCAAACAAGCGTCTGTCGGTTCCGGAAGGATTCCTTGCAATCGATGGTATCCTGGATCTGTGCTTAAATGTTGTAGATGGCCTGGTGGTATATCCGAAGGTAATTTACAAGCACTTTATGGCAGAGATTCCATTCATGGCAACCGAAAATATTATGATGGATGCCGTAAAAGAGGGTGGAAACCGTCAGGAACTGCACGAGAAAATCCGTCAGCTGTCCATGCAGGCAGGAAAGACCGTCAAGGAAGAGGGTAAGGATAACAATCTGGTAGATCTGATTGCAGCAGATCCGGCTTTTGGTCTGACAAAAGAACAGATCGAGGCAAACTTAAAACCGGAGCTGTATGTGGGTCGTGCACCGCGTCAGGTGGAAGTATTCCTGCGTGATGTGGTTCGTCCAGTGCTGGATGCACACAAAGAGGAACTCGGCGTTACTGCAGAAATTAACGTATAAATGAACCTATAAACAGACCGGTCGGTTATGCTAAGAAAGACCTCCCATAACATGGGGAGGTCTTTCTTTTTCTTTGGATTTGAATAAATTTCTTTCTTTTTCACACAATAATGAAAAAAGGAGGACAACAGGAATGGGTCTGATGATCAAAATTATTGAAATTCATGGAAGGGAAATTCTGGATTCAAGAGGAAATCCTACGGTTGAGGTGGAAGTGACCGCGCAGACAGAGACAACGGGAAAGAAGACTACGGGCAGGGAATCTGTGCCATCCGGAGCCAGTACCGGAAGATTTGAGGCGATTGAGCTGCGGGATGGACAGGAACGTTATTTTGGGCTTGGCGTACAGCGCGTTGTGGATCACATCAACACAAAGATCCGCAGGGAGCTGTTGGGAATGAATGTGCTGGAACAGGTACAGATTGACCGCAAACTTGTGGAACTGGATGGGACAGACAACAAAGGAAATCTGGGGGCCAATGCTTTACTTGGTGTTTCTTTAGCCTGTGCGCGCTGCGCAGCGGCAGCACTGGATATGCCGTTGTACCGTTATCTGGGAGGACCGAATGCAAAAAAATGGCCGATGCCGATGATGAATGTCATAAATGGCGGAGCTCACGCAAAGAATTACCTGGATTTTCAGGAATTTATGATTGTACCGGTCGGAGCCGAGTCGTTTCCGGATGCACTCCGGATGGGTGCGGAAATTTATCATTTTCTGAAAAAAATTTTGCAGAAAGAAGGCAAACTGACGGCAGTGGGGGATGAAGGCGGATTTGCACCGGATTTTTCCAGTGCGGGAGAAGTGTTTGCATGTCTGCAGCGTGCCGTGGAGGAAGCCGGATATAAGGTGGGCAGCGATGTTGCATTTGCCATGGATGCGGCAGCATCCGAGCTGTACAGTGAGGAAGACGGAATGTATCATTTTCCGGGAGAAGCGCAGACACATGCAGAGGTGGATGTCAATCTGCGGCGTCCGGACACGCAGGGAGGTGCCTATACATCCGAAGCACATGTGAAAACGCAGGAGATCACCGAAAAAAAAGAAGTCCTGCGCAGTGCACAGGAAATGATTTCACTGTATGAAGAACTTACCACGGAATATCCGCTGATTTCTATTGAGGACGGTCTGGATGAAGACGACTGGGAAGGCTGGCAGGAATTGACAAAGCGCATGAAAGAACAGGTGATGCTGGTAGGGGATGATCTGTTTGTCACGAATGTGAAACGAATCCGGTGCGGAATGGATCTTAAGGTGGCAAATGCTGTGCTGATTAAGGTCAATCAGATCGGAACGCTTACGGAAGCCATGGATGCGATTGAACTGGCACAGAAGAACGGCTATAAGGCAATTATTTCACATCGTTCCGGAGAAACGGAAGATTCTTTTATTGCAGATCTCGCGGTGGCAGTAAATGCCGGCTGGATCAAGACAGGCGCTCCGTGCAGAGGAGAGCGCACTGCCAAGTATAACCAGCTTCTGCGGATCAGTGAAACATTATAAGAGATTCAGACGTTTGGACATGATCTCCGGATTGACCGCTTCCGAGATGGCGGTGTGTTTGTCGATTCGTCCGTCTTTATAAAGCTGTAAGATGCTACTGCCCATGGCGATCATATTTTCTGCGGCAGAAGTGTAGATAATACCGTTGATCTGGCGCAATGCAGCACGAAGTGCCGTCAGATAGCTTGCGGTATCGGTATTGATCTCCCGCTGGGAAACAATGCTTTCCATTTCGCCGGTTCGGGAACCGATTACAATCCAGCTGGCGTACATCTGGGAAAAGATGCCGGACAGCAGCAGTCCTTTGTCGAATGATTCCCCGTGGCGGATATTCTCGTGACATTTGTCGATAAGTGCCTGCATATGCGGATTATTGACAAGTTCGCGTGCCAGGGTAAGACCGATATTACTGTCGAGTCCGCTGGAGAGAACCAGATACAGGCAGTTTGGAACGCGTCCTGAGGCAACCGTCATGGCAAGTTTCTGTCCGAGGAACAATACGCGCCCGAGATCGGTGTGATATAAAATCATACAGATGATAAGCAATACCAGAAAGGCAATGATAAACCCAAGCATATAATGATTGAGAATGGTACTGATGTGCAGAAGCGTCCGTGTGGTCCCGGTCAGCTCGCTTCCGAGTTCGGCATAAACTTTGGAAAAAACAGGTACGACTTTTGCATCAGAACCAGAATCACGGCGATCATCAGAAAGGTCATGACTGCAGCGTAATCAAAACAGATTCCTTTCTCAGAGGTGAAAACCTCATCGATATCGGGAAGATATCCGCTTGTTACACTGGAAGCTTTGGAATAATCATAGGTAAAATGTGTAATGATATAATTATATACACTGCTGATGATGTACAGATCGCTGGAAGCACCGTCTGCAAGTTCTTCGGCCTTGGCCACAGGGAGGGAATCGGCGGTGAAGTTCACGTACTTTGGGAACATCCACCAGTGAACAGACAGACACACAGTAATATAATCGGAATAAATCTGTACATTTGACAGGATTTCATGGTATACTCCTAATGATACAGTAAGTTCTATATCTGTCTCTTATACACATCTCCGAGC
>ENA-OZEM01000989-OZEM01000989.1-human-gut-metagenome-genome-assembly--contig:-NODE-989-length-11113-cov-5.873304_pt1 | contig 11113 bp, 10 predicted proteins | sample MGYA00245069_ERZ653611 | MGnify/ENA primary metagenome ERZ653611 (study PRJEB26926, sample SAMN06165006) | human gut metagenome | biome: ENVO:00009003; feature: ENVO:2100002; material: ENVO:00002003... | reverse complement strand
TATTTCGACATTGTATCGACAAAATCCGCTACCGGATTTTCGCCTCGCAATAAGCGCAGCGGCAGGTGTCTCCCGCTTTGACAAAAAGCGGATCGACATCCTCCGTAGCCGAAATACACCGGGAGTTGGGGCATTTCATACTCCGGTCTATGAACATCCCCTCGGCCAGGTCGGGGACTGCGGCGAGCTTCTCGCCTTCGGCCCATTTCAGCAACGTATAGATCAGAGCCATGCGCACGAACTTACCGTTCTCGACCTGCCGGAAATAGGCTGCCCGGGGATCGTTGTCCACCGCACGCGTGATTTCGTTCACACGAGGCAGCGGATGCAGCACGATCATATCCGACTTGGCCGTGCGGAGTTTCGACGGATCCAGCACAAAACTGTCCTTCACGCGGTTAAACTCCTCCTCATCGAGGAAACGCTCCTTCTGCACGCGGGTCATGTAGAGAATGTCCAACTCGGGCATCACCTCCTCCATCGTCGATACCTCGCGGAATTCCACCCCTTCGGTCTGGGTTTCGATCTCATGAAGCATATACTCGGGCAACCGCAGCTCGTCGGGGGCGATCAGCACCACCCGAATCCCTTCGTAGCGCGACATCGCCTTGATAAGCGAATGCACCGTGCGGCCGAATTTCAGGTCGCCGCAGAAGCCGATCGTCAGGTGATCCAGCCGCCCCTTCTCGCGCTTGATCGTCAGCAGGTCGGTGAGCGTCTGCGTCGGATGGCTGTGGCTACCGTCCCCGGCGTTGATGACCGGGATACCGGCATACTGCGAACCGACCAGCGGCGCCCCCTCCTTGAAATGGCGCATGGCGATGATGTCGGCGAAGCAACGAATCACCCGGACCGTATCGGCGACCGTTTCGCCCTTCGACACCGACGACGAAGCGGCGTCCGAAAAACCGATGACGCTGCCGCCGAGCTCCAGCATGGCCGAAGTGAAACTCAGCCGCGTGCGGGTCGAAGGCTCGTAGAAGAGCGTCGCAAGTTTTTTGCCCTTGCAGGCTTCGCTGTATTTACCCCGATTGGCGATGATGTCTTCCGCCAGGGCGATGATCTGCCCGATCTCGGCGACCGACAGATCCGTAGGGTCGATTAAATGGCGCATAGCGGTTTATTTGTTGATCCAGCTTTCGTCCGAAGGATTGTCGCGGAAGGCGATCAGGCGCTGCCGATCCTCCGGCTTGATATACCCCTCCTCGGCCGCTACTTCGACCAGCGCATCGAGATTCGAAAGGCTATGGTTGATTACGTCGGCTGCGGCAAGCCGCTCCAACCCTTTCTTCATACCGTACGTAAAAATGCTCACCACGCCCAGCACCTCGGCACCCGCCGCACGCAACGCCTCGACCACTTCGATACACGATCCCGCCGTCGAAATCAGGTCTTCGATCACCACGACCTTCTGCCCCTTCTCGAGCTTACCCTCGATCTGATTTCCTCGACCGTGATCCTTCGAGCCGCTGCGGACATATCCCATCGGCAGGTCGAGGATCGTCGCGGCGATGGCCGCATGAGCGATGCCTGCCGTCGATGTTCCCATCAGCACCTCGCACGCGGGGAATTTCGCCTTCACCGTCTCGGCGATCGCGGCCTCGACCTTCTTCCGCACCTCGGGAGCAGTCAGAATCAACCGGTTGTCGCAATAAATCGGGCTTTTGATACCGCTCGCCCAGGTAAACGGCTGCTCGGGACGCAGGAATACCGCACCGATCGAGAGCAAGCCTTTGGCAATTTCTCTTTCCATAACTATTTTTACATTCTTTAGATTATCATTCTTTTTTCCGCAAAGACAGTTTCCCGCCTATCGCTCTTCGAGAGCCATACGAAGTACGGCCTCCACCTCGTCGGGCATAATACCGCCCTCGTGCACTTTCTTGTCCCCGACGTAAAATGTCGGTACGTAATAATAGTCGTAACGGTCGGCCACTTCGGGTTCGGCCAGTTCGTCGATCATCCTGATTTCGATGCGGCTGTAAGGTTCCTGCCGCTGCAGTTCCTCCAGATAGCCCAGCGCCTTCTTGCAGAAGGGGCACCGGGGCTGATAGAAAAGTGTAACCGGTTTCATAACTTCCTTGATTTAGAGTAAAACTTATTTCCCGCATGCAGCGATAATCAGCTTCTTCGGTCGCCGCAATTCACCGCGCATTCCCTTCACACGATCCGGCAACTCCCGTGCCGACCGAAGTTCCGCGAACTCCACGCTCCCAAACCCATTTTAGACAACTGCCGCACGACACGAATCCCGTCCGCATCGCTCGATCCGGACCGCAAAACAGCCCCTCCTGCCGTACCGCCCGAAATACTCCCTTCTGTCGCACACTCTATTTCACGAACTCCTCCACGCACCGGCGATAGGCCGCCACGGGATCGGCTGCCGCCGTGATGGGACGCCCCACCACGATATAGTCCGAGCCGATCTCCCGCGCGTGCGCGGGAGTCGTGACCCGCACCTGATCGGCCACCTCTCCGTCCGCAAAACGCACGCCGGGCGTGACGGTCAGGAACTCCCGCCCACAGGCCGCCTTCACCATACCGGCCTCCAGCGGCGAGCAGACCACGCCGTCCAGTCCCGCTTCGCGGGTATTCTGCGCATACTTGACGATCGTATCGTTGATCGGCGCCGAAATGAGCAGCTCGCGCTGCATACGCTCCTCCGAAGTCGAAGTAAGCTGCGTCACGGCGATCAGCAGCGGGCGCGTGCCGTCCGGACGGGTCAGCCCTTCGACCGCCGCACGCATCATCTCGATCGTACCGGCCGCATGCACGTTGCACATGTCCACGTCGAGGCGCGAAAGCACGGCCATCGCCTTCTTGACCGTATTGGGAATGTCGTGCAGTTTCAGATCGAGGAAAATCCGGTGCCCCCGGCGCTTGATCTCACGCACGATTTCAGGCCCTTCGGCATAGAAAAGCTCCATGCCGATCTTCAGGAAAGGTTTGCGGGCCTCGTTCTTAAACAGATCGAGGAACCGGAAAGTCTCTTCGGCGCTGCTGAAATCGCAGGCGATGATTACGTCTCTGTTGGTCATATCTCTTGCTTCTTTATAATTTTCACAAAATTACTTCACGATGCCGATAATATCGGACAGCCGTTCGATCCCCAGCCGCTCCATTTCGCGGGGCAATGCCTCGACGATCTCCTTGCAGGCATAAGGGTTCCGCAGGTTGGCGGCCCCCACCTGCACGGCCGTCGCCCCGGCCATCATCATTTCGATAACGTCGCGGGCCGTCTCCACGCCGCCGCAGCCCATCACCGGAATCCGGCACGCCTTAGCCACCTGGTAAACCATCCGCACGGCCACAGGAAAGATCGCCGCACCGGAAAATCCGCCCATAACGTTGGCGACGACCGGTTTGCGGCATTTCACGTCGATCCGCATGCCCAGCATCGTATTGATCAGGCAGATACCGTCGGCACCGGCCTCCTCGCACGCCCGGGCGATCGCCACGATGTCCGTCACGTTAGGACTGAGTTTGATATAGACCGGTTTGGTAGTCACGGCTTTCACGGCACGCGTCACCTCGGCCGCCGCCTCGGGCGACGTGCCGAAGCTCATGCCGCCGTGCCGCACATTGGGACAGCTTACATTGACCTCGATCAAACCGACCTGTTCCTCCTTGTCGATCCGCTCGCAGCAATAGGCATACTCCTCGACCGAAAAACCGCTGATGTTGGCGATCACCGGCTTGCGGAAGAACGTCTTCAGCCGGGGAAGCTCTTCGCCGATCACCGCATCGATACCGGGATTCTGCAACCCGACGGCATTGATCATCCCAGCCGTACACTCGGCGATGCGGGGCGTGGGGTTGCCGAAGCGTGCCTCGCGCGTAGTTCCCTTGAAAGAAAAAGACCCGAGAATATTGATGTCGTAAAAATCCTTGTACTCGTTGCCGTAGCCGAACGTACCGCTGGCCGGCACGACCGGATTATCCAGCCGAAGGCCGCTCAGTTCTACAGATATATCCATCCTATTATTTATTTTTTATCGCAACCGTATGATTTGCATATGTATTCCATGTTGGCTCATAATCTTCAGTGGCTTGATTGCCCCATACATCCCACCCATCTCTGTTGCCTCGAGCAAATAGTTCCAAAAATGGAGCTGAAGAACAATGCTCTATCAGAGGAATAAATTCATCTGGTTTTCTTGAATGTTCTCGTTTTATTGAGCGGATCAAATTTACTTGAGATCTTCCTGCATCCAATGTTCTATTATTATTACCCCTAATCCCAAATAATAACATCTCTGTTACATTCCTAAAATAAAAACCAACTCCTCGTCCATCAGGCATTCCATCCTTCCGAACCTTTTCCCAAATAATATTGGTTTTATATTCAAACCCCCACGCCTTCATAACCTCTAAACCTTCAGGCAGAAGTGCATTAGGAATCCATAAATATAAATGACTCTTATCATCTGCAACTTCGGACACCGGCAATTGTTTTATTTCCTCCAACGTCATTGTTCCATAACGAGCAAGTCTTTTATGTTCTGGAGCAACTTTCCCCGTCCTATTTTGAAACTGCCAAGGAGGATCTGCATAGATAGTTTTATATTTTTTCCCTGCAGTAAATGCTCTAAAAGCATTTATCGTAAATTCTAATTCCTCTTTACTCATCTCTAATGCACGATTTCTTAATTCCTATAGCAAGAATCGGACAACCACCATTTCTCCTGGATCGTAATCTATACTCTAATTTACCCATCCAAGTTGTACTTGCTCCATATTTTGGCATTAAAGACTTTCCATTATGATCAACAATCTGCTTAAATACATCATTTAATTCTTTTGATCGTGTCACAATTATTCCAACTTCCACTAAACCACAATCAAAATACGTTCTCATCGCCAATAGATCACGATCAAATGTTTGATCCTTACTATTCCACTCTAAATCAAACGCAACTTTCTCTTTAATAAAGTCAATATTATGCCCATCAATATATCCCTTTAATATTTTCTCATCAATAGGATCTTCTGTAAAGCGTCCTCTTTGATTCGCTCGTCTTGGATATATTTTAACTAATAAATCTCCTGTGATTCTTATCTCACGCCATCCTAAAGGATATAAAACATCATCAAATTTTTTAGGAATAGCAGTCTCATTACCTCCTGCTATTTTTAATTCCTCAACTGAAATAGATAAATTCTCCAGACTATCCTGTATTTCATTCCACTCAATAGGATATGCCTCATTCAAAATCTCCAATGCATGACCATAATTTTGAAATTCAAATTTTTCCAACAATACAGGTCTTATATATTTAATATAATCTTCCATTTCAATTATTAATAATCTACCAAACAACCTCCTCTTTCTTCAGTACCGGTCCCTCCTTGCAGATGCGTTTGGCCCCGTTTTTCGTCTGACAGGAACAACCCATGCAGCCGCCGAAGCCGCAGCCCATGCGCTCCTCGAAACTCAATTCGCCCGGTATGTCGCCCGTCGCATCGCTCAATGCACGCAGCATCGGCAGCGGGCCGCAGGCGTAAAAATAATCAAAATCCGGCTTCTTTTCGGCGATCGCCGTCGTTACGAAACCCTTTATCCCGTGCGTGCCGTCCGCCGTCGTTACGAAAACCTCCGCACCGAGCGCCCGAAACTCCTCCTCGTAGAAAACCTCCGACGCGGTATTGAAGCCCAACACCACAGTCACTTTTCTGCCCTTGTCAATCAGTTTCTTGGCCAGGTTGTAGAGGGGCGGAACGCCCACTCCGCCTCCGACCAACAGAGGCCTGCGGCACTCCGCATCCGGATCGAACCCGTTGCCCAGTCCGGTCAGCAGGTCGAGCTTTTCGCCGGTCTTCATTTCACTCAACCGGGCCGTGCCTTCGCCGACGACCTTATAGATCAGTGTCAGCGTCCGCTCGTCGTAGTCGCACACCGAAATCGGACGGCGCAGGTAGAGCCCTTCGACCTCGATATTGACGAACTGCCCGGGACGGGTCAGATATTGCGTATCCCCTTCGAGCGTCATCCGCCAGACGGAGGGCGTCAGCGGTTCATTGGCCGTAACAGTATATATGCCTTTTTTATACATTTTTTCTTTTCCAAACTATGTGCTTCGCTTTCGTCTTAATTTCAAAGGAGCCGGTTTCGCACCGACCGACGCAGGACACGGCAAGAGCATACTCGCTGGTATGGGACTGTCGCGGACTGCGAGGAGGTGCGAAAGATGCCCTCTGAACGAAACTCGCTTTTGATTTCAGGCCGGCAAATGCGGTGCATCGTGACTTTGAAGCAGATGGGGAATACTATCCGTCTTTCCCATTCGAATCAAAGAGGGATGTGACGCAGTTGCCGCATGAAATCGAAAACTATTCGGCATCAATGGTCGAAACACCCAGGGTTATCTCCTCCAATACATCCAGCAGGACCTTTACCGTTTCGAGCGCCGTGAAGATCGTCACGTTGTTCTCGACGGCCGTGCGGCGAATCTCGTAACCATCCAGCCGGGTGTTGTGCTGGTTGATGTCGATCGTATTGATGACATAGCTCACATGGCCCTGGCGCAGCGAGTCGATGATCTCCGTACTGCCTTCGCTCAACTTGCGGCGCGTACGGGTGCGAATACCATGCTGACGCAGGAATTCCGCCGTGCCCTTCGTCGCCTCGATATTGAAACCCAGGTCATAAAAGCGCCGTACCAGCGGCAGCGCATCCTGCTTGTCCTTGTCGGCGATCGTGAGGAAGATCGTACCGTAGTTGGCGACGGTCATGCCCGACGACTGGAGCGCCTTGTAGAGCGCCCGGGTGAGCTTGTTGTCGTATCCGATCGCCTCGCCCGTGGATTTCATCTCGGGCGAGAGGTAGGACTCCATGCCCCGGATCTTGGCGAACGAGAAGGCCGGGGCCTTGACGAACCAGCGGGAGCGCTCCCTGCCATATACTTCGGTAATGCCCTGCTCCCGAAGCGAATGACCCAGGATGACCCGTGTGGCGATGTCAGCCATCGGGACACCCGTCGCTTTCGAAAGGAACGGCACGGTGCGCGACGAGCGGGGATTCACCTCGATCACATATACGTCCTCTTCCCCGTCGAGGATAAATTGGATATTATACAGACCGACGATACCGATCCGGCGGCCCAGCCGCACGGTATAATCGATGATCTTGTCCTTGGCTTTCTGGCTCACGCTGAAGGTCGGATAGACGCTGATCGAGTCGCCGGAGTGGATGCCCGTCTTCTCGACGTGCTCCATGATACCGGGAATGAAGACATCCTTGCCATCACAGATGGCGTCCACCTCCAGTTCGCGGCCCATAATATAACGATCGACCAGCACAGGGCTGTCCTCATTGACTTCGACCGCCGTCTGGAGATAGTGGCGCAAACGCTCCTCGTTCGAAACGATCTGCATGGCCCGGCCGCCCAGCACGTAGCTCGGGCGCACCAGCACCGGGTAGCCGATCCGTTCGGCGGCTCGCACACCGGCTTCGATATCGGTCACGGCCTCGGCCTCAGGCTGGGGTATTCCCAACTCCTCCATGATCTTCTCGAAACAACCCCGGTCTTCGGCATTCCGTATCGCCTCGACACCCGTACCGATGATCGGCACACCCAGTTCGTGCAGCGGCTCAGCGAGGTTGATCGCCGTCTGGCCGCCGAGCGACACGACGATCCCTTTCGGTTTTTCGAGCGTAATAACGTTCATCACGTCCTCTACGGTCAGCGGCTCGAAATAGAGCTTGTCGCTGGTGGTATAGTCCGTCGAAACGGTTTCGGGATTGTTATTGATGATGATCGCCTCGTACCCGGCGGCGCGGATCGACCAGATGGCATGCACGGTCGAATAGTCGAACTCGACGCCCTGCCCGATGCGGATCGGTCCCGACCCGAGCACCACGATCTTCTCGCGTTCGCTCACGATCGACTCGTTCTCCTGCTCGTAAGTGGAATAGAAATACGGCACATAGGAGGAGAACTCGCTCGCGCAGGTATCGATCATCTTATAAACCGGGAAAATATTGTGCTCGCGCCGCAGCAGGAACATCTCCTTCTGGCTCATGCCCCACAACTGACCGATGAACTTGTCGCTAAAACCCATGCGTTTGGCGTCGCGCAACGTTTCGATGTCGCGGGGATTGGCCGCTACGACCTTTTCGAACTCGACGATGTTCTTAAACTTCTCGAGGAAGAACATGTCGATTTTGGTGCTGTTGTAGATCAGCGCCAGCTCGACGCCCCGGCGGATCAGCTCGGCGATGGCGTAAAGACGGTCGTCCGTTCCCTCCTTGATATAGGAGAGCATCCGATCGACCGTCCAGTCGTCGAATTTCTTATGGTAGATATGGCAGACCCCCGTTTCGAGCGAGCGCACCGCCTTCAGGAGGCTCTCCTCCATCGTGCGGCCCACGGACATCACCTCGCCCGTCGCCTTCATCTGGGTTCCGAGCTGGTTCGAAGCGTCGCTGAACTTGTCGAACGGGAAGCGGGCGATCTTGGTAACCACATAGTCGAGAGCCGGTTCGAAGCTGGCCGGCGTATTGGCGATGCGGATCTCGTCGAGCGTAAGGCCCACGGCGATCTTGGCGCTGACGCGGGCGATCGGATAGCCGCTGGCCTTCGACGCCAGAGCCGACGACCGCGACACGCGGGGATTGACCTCGATCAGGTAGTAGTTGAACGAGAGGGGATCGAGCGCGAACTGCACGTTGCAGCCGCCTTCGATCTTCAGGGCACGGATCAGCCGCAGGGCGCTGTCGCGCAGCAACTGATACTCCTTGTTGGTCAGCGTCTGGCTCGGAGCCACCACGATCGAGTCGCCCGTATGGACGCCGACCGGATCGATGTTTTCCATATTGCAGATCGCAATGGCCGTATCGTTGTGGTCGCGGATCACCTCGTATTCGATCTCCTTATACCCCTTGATGCTCTTCTCGATCAGCACCTGATGCACCGGGGAGAGGGAAAGCGCATTGCGCATCATCTCGCGCAACTGCGTCTCGTCGTCGGCGAAGCCGCCGCCCGTACCGCCCAGCGTAAAGGCCGGACGCAACACGACGGGGTAACCGATCCGCTTCGCCGCCTCGACCGCCTCGTCGATATTGTTAGCAATCAGCGACGGCAGCACCGGCTCGCCCAGCGACTGACAAAGCTCCTTGAAGAGTTCGCGGTCCTCGGCCTGCTCGATGCTCTGGAACGAAGTACCCAGAATCTCCACCTGACACTCCTGAAGCACGCCTTTCTTGGCGAGCTGCACGGCCAGATTCAGGCCCGTCTGCCCGCCCAGTCCCGGCACGATGGCATCGGGACGCTCGTAACGGACGATCTTGGCCACGTACTCGAGCGTCAGCGGCTCCATATAGACTTTATCGGCAATCTGCACGTCGGTCTGGATCGTCGCCGGATTGGAATTGACCAACACGACCTCGTACCCCTCTTCCTTGAGGGCCAGACAAGCCTGCGTACCCGCGTAGTCGAACTCCGCAGCCTGGCCGATCACGATCGGGCCGGAGCCGATCACCATCACTTTCTTGATATCCGTTCTCTTAGGCATTTTGACTCTCCTCCATCATTTTGATAAACTTATCGAACAAATAGGTGCTGTCCTGCGGACCGGGCGCACTCTCCGGATGATACTGGACGCTGAAAATCCGATCGGCGCGGCATTCGACGCCTTCGGCGGTATCGTCCAGCAGATTCAGGTGCGTAAGGGTCAGTCCGGTGCCCTTCAGCGACTCCGTATCGACCGCAAAGCTGTGGTTCTGGCTCGTGATCTCGACCTTGCCCGTTTCGAGGTTCTTCACGGGGTGGTTACCGCCGCGATGTCCGAATTTCATCTTGAAGGTGCGGGCTCCGTAAGCCAGCGAAATCACCTGGTGTCCCAGGCAGATACCGAAGATCGGCAGGCGCCCCCGAAGCGTGCGGACCATCTCGATGACCGGCTGCACGTCGGTCGGATCGCCGGGACCGTTCGAGAGGAAAAGTCCGTCGGGACGGAAAGCCATCACCTCCTCGGCCGTAATATCGTAGGGCACTACCGTCACGTTGCAACCCTTCTCGTTGAGCTTGCGGATGATGTTGTGCTTGATGCCGCAATCGACCGCCACCACGTCGAAACGATGATTGGCCGTGCGGGAGAACCAACGCTTGCGGCAGCTCACGCGCTCGACCATGTCGCGGCGCACGGGCGCCTCCTTCAGGCGGCGCAGGGCCTCCTCCTGCGGCATCGACGCATCGACGACGATCACCCGCTGGGTACCCTCGTCACGAATAATGCGCGTCAGCATACGGGTATCGATCCCCCAGACGCAGGGTATGCCGTACTCCTCGCATACTTCGCCAAGGGTCTTGGTATAGCGGAAATTACTCGGCAGGTCGTTGTATTCGCGCACGATCATACCGCCGATAGTCGGATACTTGGTTTCGTAATCCTCGTCCGTAATGCCGTAGTTGCCGATCAGCGGATAGGTCATCACGACCATCTGGTCGGTATAGGAGGGATCGGAGAGAATCTCCTGGTAGCCGACCATCGAGGTATTGAACACGATCTCGCCCGTCGCCTCCCGGTCCGCGCCGAAACCGTAGCCGTAGAACTCGCGGCCCGACTCAAGCACGATTTTTTTGGTGAATGGTTTCATATTCGGTTATTTCGTAATTTGTCTTCGTTCATTTTTCAATTTCCGGCCCTGTTTCCCGCATCCGGCAGAATCCGCGACGACCGCAGTCACCGCCCGTCGAAAAACGGAATCGCATTTCGTATTCCGATCCGGGACAATCCGCGCACATCGCTCCCGCCCCGTCTATCGGAAACGCTCCGTCGCGTATGCCGTACGTCCTCCGACCAGCGTCCAGAGCGTACGGCCCGCAACCCGCCAGCCGGCAAAAGGCGTAGCGCGGCCTTTCGACAGGAAGGTTTCGGGATCGATCTCGTACTCCGCATCGAGGTCGAACACCGTTAAATCAGCCGGTTCGCCCGCCTGCAAGCCTCCGCCGAGGCCGAAAATCCGGCGCGGAGCCATCGACATCCGCTCGACGAGCTGCTCCAGCGTAAGCAGCCCCGGCTTCACCAAATAGGTATAGAGCAGCGGGAAAGCACACTCCAACCCCTGTCTCTTATACACATCTGACGCTGCCGACGACTCCTTACGTGTAGA
>ENA-OZEM01000981-OZEM01000981.1-human-gut-metagenome-genome-assembly--contig:-NODE-981-length-11168-cov-6.110501_pt1 | contig 11168 bp, 7 predicted proteins | sample MGYA00245069_ERZ653611 | MGnify/ENA primary metagenome ERZ653611 (study PRJEB26926, sample SAMN06165006) | human gut metagenome | biome: ENVO:00009003; feature: ENVO:2100002; material: ENVO:00002003... | reverse complement strand
CTCGTGGGCTCGGAGATGTGTATAAGAGACAGGTGCGGCATTCCGGCGTCATTCTGGGGGTGCCGCAGACCATGCGCAGCTTTGAGCAGATGCAGCAGCGCATCACCGGCTTCGTAGCGGCCCACAGCAGCATGACCGAAAAACGCTACACCGACCTGATGCTCCACACCGGCGAGCTGGTGATGGACATGGGCACCGTGCTGGATGGACGCCGGGCCGTGAAGGAAAAGCTCATTGACGAGCTGGGCGGGCTTTCGGATGCACTGGCGTGGCTGTATAAAGAGATTGAACGCAAATGAAGGCCGATTTTGTACAACAATAGGTTTGCCAATTTCTTCCCTGCGTGGTACAATAATAAAATCAAATAGTGTGTCTACTACAAACGCGGGGAACAAAGAAACATGGCAACAAAAAAACGTAAAACGACAACACGGCGCGCAGCATCGCGCAAAAAACGCGCAGAACAGCGGCTTCCGGCGGGGCTTGGCACCCTGTTTGCAGGCCTTTTGCTGGTGGTGCTGGCCTTTGTGGAGGGAGATTCGGCATGGAAGGCCCTGCACGATGTGCTGTTCGGACTTTTTGGCTGCGGCAGCTTTGTACTGGGCGCGGCAGTGTGCTGCCTTGCTGTGCAGTATACCCGGGGCGAAGACCTTCTGCCCAAGATCTTCAAGCTGGTTCTGGGGCTGGTGTTTGCCTGCGGCACGGTGATCGTTTTTTCCGATATCCAGCCGCAGGGCATGTCGGCATTCCAGATGACGGCTGCCTGCTACGCAAACGGCGTGAATGCATGGATCGGCGGCGGTGCGCTGGGCGCACTGCTGGGCGGCAGCCTGCTGCTGCTGTGCGGACGGCCTGCGGCAACCCTTATCATGATCGTGCTGGCACTGTGTATCAGCCTGTATATTTTTGATCTGACCCCGGCAGAGGTGTGGCAGTGGCTGTGCGCTGCGTTTGGCGGCGTGCACGCAAAGGGTGCGGCCATGGCGCAGCAGAGCGCAGCCCGCCGCGCTGAACGTGCCGCAGCCCGCGCGGCAGAAGCCGAGGCCGAGGAAGACTACGACGAAGCAGAAGATGAATACCGGGATGAGGAAGATGCCGAAGAGGAGATGGAAACTCCGGCTTTCCGCATCGGTGTGCCGGACTGGCTGAACGGCATCCGCCACTGGGGCCACAAGGTGACCGAAGAGATGGAGGCGGAGGAGCCGGAGGCCGCCCCGCAGCCGGAGCCGCCCGCAGATACTTCCGGCCAGCCGCTTGCCCAGCCGGAGCCTGCCGCCCCGGCCATCACGCCGGTGCAGGTACGGGTATCCCGGCCCCGGGCTTCCTTTGACGTAGACCTTGGCCCCGACCACACTGAGGTGAAGGAGGGCGGCAGCGAACCCATCGAGCCGCTCATCGTGGGCCCGGGCGGCACCTTTGGGCAGAACCCGCTGCGCCCGGCCCCCAGACCTGCCCCGCAGCCCATCGTACAGGACGCAGTGGAGACCGATGCATCTGATTTCTTTGCAAAGGCTGCACAGCCGGTGCAGCCTGCGGCAGCGGAAAGCTTTGATACTCCGGTCATGCCCCCGGCAATGCCGACGACCCAGCCGGAAAGCCCGGCAGCGGCAGTCACGCCGGAGATGCCCGCCGTGCCCATCCAGCCCGCAGTCCCGGCGGCACCCGCCCGGGTGAGCGCCGAAAACGCCGTTGCCATGCGCGGCACACCCGACGAGGACGGCTGGATCAGCATTACCAGCGAACCGGTGGAGGAAAAGGATATCAGCACGCTGGTGGCAGCGGCAATGGAAAAGCCTGCCGCTTCTGAGCAGGCCGCGGCAGCGGCCCCTGTGGACGAGACCGAACCGGTGGATACTTATCAGTACCAGTATCCGCCCATTGAGCTGTTTGAAAAATCGCAGGACGAGACCGACCCCGGCGCGCAGGAAGAGCTGAAAGCCAACGCCCAGAAGCTGGTGGATACGCTGGAAAGCTTTGGCGTGCGCACCCGTGTGCTGGATATCTCCCGCGGACCGTCCGTTACCCGGTACGAGGTGCAGCCCATGGCGGGTGTCAAGATCAGCCGCATCACCTCGCTGGCAGACGATATCGCCCTGAACCTTGCGGTGGCGGACGTGCGTATGGAAGCACCCATCCCCGGCAAGCCTGCCGTGGGCATTGAGGTGCCCAACCACAAAAAGACCCCGGTGTATATCCGCAGCGTGTTCGAGAGCCAGAGCTTTTTGCGCATGACCTCACCTCTGGGCATTGCGCTTGGCAAGGACATTGCCGGTGTGGCACAGGTGGCAGACCTGTGCAAGATGCCCCATCTGCTCATTGCAGGCAGCACCGGCAGCGGTAAATCCGTGTGCGTGAACAGCATCATCATGAGCCTGCTGTTCCGCTCCAGCCCGGAGGACGTGAAGCTGCTGCTGATCGACCCCAAGGTGGTGGAGCTGGCCGAGTACAACGGCATTCCCCACCTGCTGATGCCGGTGGTCACCGAGCCGAAAAAGGCCGCAGGTGCCCTTGGCAGCGCGGTGCAGGAGATGGAGCGCCGCTATCATCTGTTTGCAGAGAACAATGTGCGCGACATCAAGTCTTTCAACAAGCTGGCCGCAGAACGGCCTGATCTGGAAAAGATGCCCTACATCGCCATTATCATCGACGAGCTGGCCGATCTGATGATGGTGGTGGGCAAGGATGTGGAGGATTCCATCTGCCGCATCGCCCAGAAGGCCCGCGCCGCCGGTATGCACCTGATCGTAGCCACCCAGCGCCCCAGCGTGGACGTGATCACCGGCCTGATCAAGGCCAACATCCCCAGCCGCATCGCCTTTGCGGTGTCCAGTCAGGTGGACAGCCGCACCATTCTGGACGGTGCCGGTGCAGAAAAGCTGCTGGGTCAGGGCGATATGCTCTTTATGCCCGTGGGCGCACCCAAGCCCACCCGTATCCAAGGCACCTTTGTGCGGGATGAAGAGATCAGCCGTGTGCTGGACTTCATCAAGTCCAGCGCCACCGTGCAGTACGACGAAGCCATGATCGAGGCCATGGAAAAGCACGCCATTCAGGACGGCAAAAAGGGCGGCGGCGGTGCCGACGCCGAGGAGGACGCAGGCTCCGACCCCATGTTCAAGCAGGCCGTGGATGTGGTCATCGACGCCGGTCAGGCCTCCACCAGCCTGTTGCAGCGCCGCTGCAAGCTGGGCTACGCCCGCGCCGCCCGCATCATGGACGAGATGGAGCAAAAGAGCATCATCGGCCCCTACGAGGGCGCAAAGCCCCGCGCCGTGCTCATCAGCCGCCAGCAGTGGCTGGAAATGCAGATGAACCAACCGGAGGAATAATAAAGGAGCATTATGGAACATTCTACTCCCCAGATCTACACCGAATTTCTTCCCATCAGCCGGGCGGACATGGAAGCCCGGGGCTGGGAGCAGCTGGACTTTGTGGTGGTGGGCGGTGACGCCTATGTGGACCACCCCAGCTTTGGCACCGCCATCATCAGCCGCCTGCTGGAAGCCGAGGGCTACAAGGTGGGCGTGCTGGCCCAGCCCCGCTACACCGACTGCGAGGACTTCAAGCGGTTTGGAAAGCCGAAGTACGGCTTCTTCATCGGCGGCGGCAATGTGGACAGCATGGTGAGTCACTATTCCGTCGCAAAGATCCCCCGCGCGGAGGACGAGTATTCGCCCGGCGGCAAGGGCGGCGCACGGCCCGACCGCAGCGCCACCGTCTACACCAGACTTGCCAAGCAGGCATACCCTGACCTGCCCGTCATTCTGGGCGGTCTGGAAGCATCGCTCCGCCGCTTTGCCCACTACGACTACTGGCTGGACACCGTCCTGCCCAGCATCGCCGAGGACTCTGGCGCGGACATCATCAGCTTCGGCATGGGTGAACACCAGACCGTGGAAATTGCCCGCCGTCTGGCGGCAGGGGAGCCGGTGGAGAGCATCACCGATGTGGACGGCACCTGCTACCTGACCGACTTCGACCACCTGCCCGAGCGGTATGTGGAATGCGCGGGCTTCAAGAAGGTCGCCTCCGATAAGGTGGCTTATGCGAAAGCCTGCCGCATCCAGATGGACAATCAGGACGTCGTCAGCGGCAATATCATCGTCCAGAAGCAGAGCGAGAAGTACCTCGTGCAGAACATCCCCGCAAAGCCCCTCGTCCGCTGGGAGCTGGATAAGGTCTACGCCCTGCCTTACACCCGCCGCTACCACCCGATCTACGAGGCCATGGGCGGTGTGCCTGCCATCCGCGAGGTGCAGTTCTCCATCATCCAGAACCGCGGCTGCTTCGGCGGCTGCAATTTCTGCGCCATCCAGCTGCATCAGGGCCGACGCGTCACCAGCCGCAGTGCCGACAGCATCGTGGCCGAAGCAGAGCGGATGACCCACGAGCCGGATTTCAAGGGCTACATCCACGACATCGGCGGCCCCACCGCCAACTTCCGTTTCCCATCCTGCCGCGAGCAGATGCTGCGGGGTATGTGCAACGGCGGCAAGCACTGCCTCGCCCCCACCACCTGTTCCCACATGATCGTGGACCACAGCGATTACCTGAAAATCCTCCGCCGCGTCCGGGAGCTGCCCGGCGTCAAGAAGGTGTTCATCCGCAGCGGCATCCGCTTCGATTACCTGATGGCCGACCCCGATGACACTTTCTTTAAGGAGCTGGTGGAGTACCACGTTTCCGGCCAGCTGAAAGTCGCGCCGGAGCACTGCGCCCCCAACACCCTCGCCTACATGGGCAAGCCGCCGATCGAGACCTTCAACAAGTTCAAGGATAAGTTCTACGAGCTGAGCAGGAAGGCAGGAAAAAAGCAGTACCTCGTGCCGTATCTCATGTCCAGCCACCCGGGCAGCACCCTCAAGGATGCCGTCTATCTGGCCGAATACCTCTACAAGAACCATATGCGCCCCGAGCAGGTGCAGGATTTTTATCCCACGCCCGGCACCGTGAGCACCTGTATGTTCTACACCGGCCTCGACCCCTACACTTTGAAGCCGGTGTTTGTGGAAAAGACCGCTGAGGGCAAGGCACTTCAGCGCGCCCTGCTCCAGTATTATGAGCCCCGCAATGCCGAAAAGGTCATCAAGGCGCTGAAAATGACCCACCGCGAAGACCTCATCCCCCTGCTGGTTCCCGCTGAGGGCCGCATTGCGGTCCAGCGTTCGGCCCGCAGAGCCGAGGCCGCCGATGTGACCATCCATGGCGACGGCACCTACACCGTCCGGCCCAGAGGCAAGGGCGGCAAGCCGCAGAGCCGCTCCACCGCCCCGGCGGGCCGCAGCCCGGCAGGCCGTCAGCCCAGCCCCGGCGCACGTTTTGCGCCCCATTCGGCTCCTGCGCATAAACCGAAAAGCAATCAACAGAAAGAGAATACATCGTGGAAAACTTCAAAAAAGAAAAAGTGACCGCTCAAACGCTCATGAGCCGCCTCGCTGCGCTGGCGCTGGCCGCAGCCCTTGCGCTGGGCCTCGTGGGCTGTGACACCTCTTCCATCGTCCCGGGAGGCAGCGGCGACGTCATGCCGAACCCGGCAGTTTCTCAGACCGGAACGACGCCTTCCGACGGGCAGGACGCCGCCTTCCAGATGCACTTCATCGACGTGGGGCAGGCGCTGAGCGTGCTGGTGGAGTGCGACGGACAGTTCATGCTCTATGACGGCGGCAATGTGGACGACGGCAGTCTGGTGGTATCCTACCTGCAAAAGCAGGGGGTGGAGCAACTGCAATATGTGTTCTGCTCCCACGCCCACGAGGACCATGTGGGCGGGCTTGCCGCCGTAATGGCAAAGTTCCCGGCGGGGCACGCTTACAGCCCGGTGACCGAGAGCAGCACCAAATGCTTCAACGATTTTGTCAAGTACACCCAGCAGCAGGGCTTGCAGCTGGAAGTGCCCTCCGTGGGCACCGTCTGGCCGCTGGGCAGCGCCACCGTTACCCTGCTGGGCCCGGTAACGCAGTACAGCGAGACCAACAACACCTCGCTGGTGCTGCGCATCGACTACGGCGTCACCAGCTTTCTGCTGACCGGCGACATGGAAAAGACCGCCGAGACCGACCTTGTGAACAGCGGTGCCAACCTGAAAGCCGATGTTTTGCAGGTAGGGCACCACGGCTCCAGCACCAGCACCAGCTACCTGTTTCTGAACGCAGTGCTGCCGGAAATGGGCGTCATCTCCTGCGGCACAGGCAACAAGTACGGCCACCCCCACGAGGAGACGTTAAGCATCCTGCGGGACGCAAAGGTGGACGTCTACCGCACCGACCTGCAGGGCACCATCACCATTGGCAGCGACGGCCAGAACTTCACCGTGGGCACCGAGCACTTTGTGCCGGACAGCCAGCTGAACCCCACCGACCCGTCGTCCTCCAGCACTGCGCAGCAGGCCTACATCGGCAACGTGAACAGCAAAAAGTTCCATCTGCCCACCTGCGCAAACCTGCCTGCGGAAAAGAACCAAATCCTCTTTTCCAGCTATGACGAAGCCATTGCCGCAGGCTATACCCCCTGCGCAAGCTGCATCAAATAAAAATATTTTTATAAAAAGAAAGACACCGGCGGCCTGCAAGGCTGTCCGGTGTCTTTCTTTCATAATCGTTACTGTGCAGCGGGAAACTCCTTCTCCCGCTCTTCTTTCAGGATGGCAGTGGCGCGCTGCATGGTAGCAGCGGCGCGGCGCAGCTCTTCGTCCCCAAGCTCGGCACGCATCCGGCGGTAGCAGCGCTGCAAAAGCGCCTGCTCCTCCGCCATCAGCTCCACCGCCTTGCTGGAAAGCTCCACATAGGTGCGCCCGGCCTCGCGGTCGGTTTTCCATGTTACAAAGCCGCTGTCCTGCAGCTTCTCGATGCCCTTGGAAAGCTCGGTCACCCGCAGCCCCATGGCGGCGGCAAGGTCGGCAAGATAGAGTTTTTCGCCGGGGTGTTCCTCCTGCTCTACCTTGATATAATACAGGATGAGATAATCTGCCCGCTGGATGGTGCTGAACACCTTATCCACGTTAAGCTCGTGGAGAAAGAACCATTCCCCCTGATGCTGCTGCAATTCTTCCATGCTGATGCCCTCCCTTTATGCCCGCTGGCTGCGCGGGATATAATCATGGGTGCCGCCAAGGCTCTTGTAGGCCGGGCGGATGATCTTGTTGGCGCTGAGCAGCTCCTCGATGCGGTGGGCGCTCCAGCCCATGACGCGCGCCACGGCAAACAGCGGGGTGTACAGCTCCATGGGGATGCCCAGCATCTCGTACACAAAGCCGCTGTAAAAGTCCACGTTGGGGCTGACGCCCTTGAAGATCTTGCGCTCCTGCGCGATAAGCTGCGGTGCCATCCGCTCGATGCGGGTGTAGAGGGAAAGATCCTTATCCCGTCCCTTTTCGTGGGCCAGCTGCTCCACATAGCCCTTGAACACCACCTCGCGCGGGTCGCTGAGAGAGTAGACGGCGTGCCCCATGCCGTAGATCAGTCCCTTGCGGTCGAAGGCCTCGCCGTGGAGCAGCTTTTTCAGGTAGGCTTCCAGCTCCTCGTCGTCCTCGATGTCGTGGAGGTTGTCCCGGATGTTCTGCATCATGTGCATGACCATCAGGTTAGCACCGCCGTGGCGCGGGCCCTTGAGGGAGCACAGCGCCGCCGCCATGGCCGAATAGGTGTCGGTGCCAGAGGAGGTGACCACGCGGGTGGTAAAGGTGGAGTTGTTGCCGCCGCCGTGCTCGGCGTGCAGCAGCAGCGCCACGTCCAGCACGCGGGCTTCCAGCGGAGTGTACTGCATATCCGGGCGCAGCATCCGCAAAAAATTCTCTGCGGTGGAAAGGCTGGGGTCCGGGCGGTGGATATACATACTGGCGTCTTTTTCGTAATGGTTATAGGCGTGGTAGCTGTACACCGCCAGCATGGGGAAAATGCCCGCCAGCTGGATGCTCTGGCGCAGCACGTTGGCGGTGTCCAAATCCGCTGCTTTGGGGTCGTAGGACGCCAGCGTCAGCACGCTGCGCGCCATGCTGTTCATGATATCGTGGCTGGGTGCCTTCATAATAACATCGCGGGTAAAGTTGGTGGGCATGGTGCGGCACTCGCCCAGCACCGCACAGAACTGCTCCAGCTGCTCCGGGGTGGGCAGCTGACCAAACAGCAGCAGATAGCCCGCCTCCTCAAAGGCAAAGCGGCTGCCGCGGCTGCCGTTGATGAGGTCTTTTACGTCATAGCCGCGGTACAGCAGCTGACCGTCTGCCGGGTGCTTGACCCCGTCCACATACTGGAACGCCCGGATGTCCGAGATGTTGGTCAGACCTGCCAGCACGCCCTTGCCAGTCTCATCGCGCAAGCCGGCCTTGACCCCGAACTCCCGATAGAGGTCCTTGGGGATGCGGTCATGCTCTGCGCAAAGGGGCTGCTGCTGGTCGAAGTAGCTTAATACATTCTGCAAATGATCCATGTGTCTGGCTGCTCCTTTCCTGTTCGTCCATATCAGTTTCTCGTTTTTTAATAGCTTTTATATTACAGAACGGATACTTCGCTGTCAACCAACATTTTGTAAAAAAATATGAAACAATTCAGCCATAGGGGTCGTACAAATCGTACTCCTCCGTCTCCTGATGCTTCTCTTCCAGCACCCGGATGGCCTGCTCCAAGGCGCTCTGAGAGCAGCCGCTCTCGCTTACCAGCGCATGGACGGCGGCGGCAAGGTCGCCGTCAAACAGGGTATCCAGCCGCTGCCGCATACAGTACACGCCGTAAGCCCGCCGGGTGACCAGCGGCACATACACGTTGCAGTTGCCCTGTTTTGCCGACCTGACCCAGCCTTTTTCCTCCAACCGGTAGAGAAAATTCAGCACCGTGGCAGCTGCCCAGCCGGTGGCCTTGAGCTTCTGGCTGATGTCCCGCCGCGCCGCCGCGCCCGGGCACGCCCACACCGCAAGCATCACCTGTTCTTCCGCCGCCGAAAGCGGCCGCAGGGTATCTGGTAAGCCGTACATCTGTTGTACCTCCTTGAATGATTCAATTCCCCTTAGTCACCGTTTTTTGCGGTGGGGCGATTTAGAATGGTCTCCGCTTCGCTCTGACCATTTTCAGCGGAATGACTATTTTATTTCGCGTTTGTCGCGGCCTGCGGGCCGCTCCAAACGCACTTTCACAGTTTGGGCTTCGTTTTTCTTTTACATTTGTCTTATTTTTCCCAGTATACCGCATTTCTGCCAAAGGTGCAAGGGCGGAAAATCCGCATGGAATCAGGGGATCGTACGCTTCTTTTACAATTGTCTTATATTTTGTCTCCGCACGGCGTACATTTGTATGCTTTGTGCTCTCATGCGGGGTGCAGGGGCCATATCTTTGTGCAAAGATGCTCTTGTTTTCGGCATGGGAAAACCGGTATACTACGGCTACAGAAAGTAACAGACGCACCGCAAAACGGCGGTGCTGCGTGATAGGTATACCACAGGAAAAGGAGAGGTTCATTATGGCACGAGTATATAACTTCAGCGCAGGCCCCAGCATGCTGCCCGAAAAGGTGCTGCGGCAGGCGCAGGCCGAGCTGCTGGAATACGGCGACAGCGGTCAGAGCGTCATGGAGATGAGCCACCGCAGCAAGTGGTTCGATGCCATCATCAAGGACACCGAGGCTTCCCTGCGCCGGGTGATGAACATTCCCGATAACTACAAGGTGGGCTTCTTTCAGGGCGGTGCTACCCAGCAGTTCGCCATGGTGCCGCTGAACTTTATGACCACCGGCAAGGCAGACTACATCGTGTCCGGCAACTTCTCGGGTCTGGCTGCCAAGGAGGCCGCCAAGTTCGGCGAGGCCAAAATCGTAGCATCCAGTAAGGATAAAAATTTCACTTATATCCCGGATGTAAACGCCATCGACTACGACAAGGACGCCAGCTACATCCACATCTGCCAGAACAACACCATCTTCGGCACCCAATATGTGGAGCTGCCGCAGGTGGAGGGCGTACCGCTGGTGGCAGATATGAGCTCCATGATCCTTTCCAAGCCCGTGGATGTCAGCAAGTACGGCTGCATCTACTTTGGCGTGCAGAAGAACGTAGCCCCCGCCGGTATGGCCATTGCCATCATCCGGGATGACCTGCTGGGTCACGCCGCAGATAACGTGCCCACCATGATGAACTACACCATCCTGCTGGCGAAGGACAGCATGTACAACACCCCGCCGTGCTGGTGCATCTACATGACCGGTCTGGTGCTGAAGTATCTGGAAAACGACATCGGCGGTCTGGCCAATATGCAGAAGATCAACGAAGCCAAGGCCAAGGTGCTGTACGACTATCTGGACGGGCAGGAGTTCTTCACGAACCCTGTGGAGCACCGCTACCGCAGCACCATGAACGTCACCTTCACCAGCCCCAACCCGGACATGGACAAAAAGTTCTGCGCTGAGGCTGCCGAGGCGGGCTTTGTGAACCTGAAGGGTCACCGTCTGGTAGGCGGTATGCGCGCTTCCATCTACAACGCCATGCCTGCCGAGGGTGTGGACAAGCTGGTGGACTTCATGGAGAAGTTCCGCAAAGAGAATGCATAAAAGAGGGGTTTCAGATATGTACACCATCAAAACGCTCAACGCCATCAGCCCGGTGGGGCTGGCAAAGCTGCCCAAGAACCAGTTCGATGTCACGGTGGATGCCGACGCCCCGGACGGTATTCTGGTGCGCAGCGCCGACCTTTTGAACACCACCTTCAACGACAATCTGCTGGCCATCGCCCGCGCCGGTGCGGGTGTGAACAACATCCCGCTGGAGCGCTGCAGTGAGCAGGGCATCGTGGTGTTCAACACCCCGGGTGCCAACGCCAACGCCGTGGCGGAGCTGGTCATCGGCATGCTCATCGCAGGCAGCCGCAATGTGGCCGCCGCCGCCCAGTGGTGTCAGGGTCTGGCCGGTGACCCAGCCATGGCCAAGAGCGTGGAAAAGGGCAAAAAGCAGTTTGTGGGCAACGAGATCAAGGGCAAGACCCTTGGCGTCATCGGTCTGGGTGCCATCGGCTCCCGGGTGGCAAATTGCGCCATCGAGCTGGGCATGGAGGTCTACGGCTACGATCCCTATATCTCCATTGAAGCAGCATGGAACTTGAGCAGTCAGGTGCACCACTGCGTAAACCTGAACGATATGCTGCCCCTGTGCGACTACATCACCATCCATGTGCCCTACCTGCCCACCACCA
>ENA-OZEM01000964-OZEM01000964.1-human-gut-metagenome-genome-assembly--contig:-NODE-964-length-11299-cov-5.345340_pt1 | contig 11299 bp, 8 predicted proteins | sample MGYA00245069_ERZ653611 | MGnify/ENA primary metagenome ERZ653611 (study PRJEB26926, sample SAMN06165006) | human gut metagenome | biome: ENVO:00009003; feature: ENVO:2100002; material: ENVO:00002003... | reverse complement strand
CCAAAGGGCTTTGCGCTCGCCCTTTGGAAACCTTCGCCCCTCCCATGCGGCTTGGTCTCGATTGCTGCTTTTGGCTTATTTCTCCGAAACATGCCGTTATTTCTCCATATACCGCACATACGCGTCGCGGTAGATGGCAAGCACGTTGTCGATGCCCATTTTGGTCAGCTGGGCGACGTAGGCATCAAAATTGGTCAGGGGCTCTTCGCCGGTGATGAACTTGATGCTCATTTCGGTGATGTAGGTCTCCATCTCGTCCATCAGGCTGTCGCAATAGGCTTGCTGTTCCATGCTGAAATTGATGTAGGGCGGGTAAATCAGCGCGGTGGACGCATCCGCCCATGTCCGCTCGGCAACAAGCTGCTCTTCGGGGTAGCTCGCCAGCACCACCGTCTCGCCGTCATACTTCGGGAAGGCGGTGTGCCCGATGGCGTAGGTGTACAGCGTCAGCCAGCCGTTTTCCTCGTCCACGGTCAGCGCCTTTTCGGTCAGCTCCTTCTTGCCGTCGACGATGCGGTACGTTTCGCCCTCAATCCCCCACGTCAGCAAATCGCTGCCCTCCGGGGAGTACATGTAGTCAATGAATCGCACCGCCGCCACGGGGTCTTTGCAGGCGGAGGTGATGACGGTCACGGTGGATGACATGTTGCCCGCCGCCTCGGCGCACGCGGTGTAGCGGATGCCATCGTCTGCCTTCAGCCACGGCATCGCCTGAAAGCTCGCGGATGCATTCGCGCGCTCCTGAAGCAGCGGCAGATAGTACCGCCACGCATTGTCCAGCCCCACGAACGCGCCCGTCAGGTCGTTGACGATGTTCTCCGTTTTCCATGCGTCGGAGTGAATCAGGCAGTTGCTGCCCAGCAGACCCTCTTCGTACCACTTGTGCATCGTTTCCAGATACGCCTTGTATTCCGGCTCCATCGGGCCGTACGCCACCGTGCCGTCTCGCTTGATGCAGAAGGTGTTCATCACGCCGAATGCGGGCAGGAAGTACGGCAGTCCCCAGCCGTCAAAGGGAATCTCGTCCGGGAAGCCGTTGCCGTTGGGGTCTTGCGTCTTGAACGCCGTCAGCACCTCGTACCACTCGTCGATGGTCATCGGCGCAGTCAGCCCCAGCTTCTTCAGCCAGTCGTCGCGGATAATCAGCCCGTTGTAGCACTTGCGGCAGATTTCCTCCACCGTCTGCATCGGGTTGATGGATGGGAAGTAGTACATCTTGCCGTCCGCCGTCTCCACCTGCTTGCGCAATTCCGGGCGCTCGGTGTAGATGCGGGTCAGGTTGGGCGCGTACTGAGCAATCAGGTCGGTCAGGTCGATAATCAGCCCTTCGGCGTACATCCTGTCCATGCTCACGTCGTGATTCCACATGATGACATCCGGCAGATTGCCCGAAATCACCATCATCTTATACGCATCCTCCGAGTTGTTCGGCGGCGACTGGAACGTCACATCCACCCCTGTGGCATCCTCAATCACCTGAATGCCTTTGAGCGAATTGTAGAGGTCGACATCATCCGTCCGCAGATACCACGAAATCGGCACTTTCGCCTTCTCCTGCTGCGTCGTGCAGCCGCCGAGCAGACAGAGCGCCAGAATCAGGCAGAGCAGTGCAGTCCATTTCCGCATGGTGCTATCCCCTTTCCCCTTGTACATATGTGTACTCACGTTTATGTCTATCATACCATGAACACAGATATATATAAAGCGTTTTGTGGTAAAATTCTGCTGATTTTATATAGAAAGCGGGGATCACCGGCCGCCCGGCGACCCCCTTGAGTCCGTCAGATTGCTTATTTGCCGCGGCTCATGAAGCTGTCGTATGCTTCCTGATGCAGCTGAATCAGGTTCTCGATGCCCATCTTCTGCAGGTTGTCCATGTAGGTGTCGAAGTTCGTCAGCGGTTCAGCGCCGGTGATGAACTTGTAGGTCATTTCGTTGATGTAGTTGCTGATGTTGTCGATTTCCGCAACCGCCTTCTGCGCGTCGGTGGTCAGGTTAATCGCCGCCGGATATTCCAGCGCGTTGGAGGCCTGCGCCCACAGGCAGGAGGATGCCACATACTTCTCTTCGCGGGTCGCCATCGTGTAGTCAGCCGCGCCCCAGCGGGGGAAGCTCACGTGGGACATTGCATAGCGGAACTTGACGGGGAACGCGCCATCGTAGAAGTTTTCGCAGATGGTGTTCGCCCATTCGGTTTCCACCTTCTTGCCGGTTTCGGGGTCGATGGTGTAGGTGCCGTGGCCGTTCGTCCAGTCCTGCTTGGCGTTGATGGGGTCAGAATCTTCCGTGCCCCACGTCGTGCAGTTGGTGCCTTCCTCGGAGTACATGGCGTCAATCAGGCGCGCAGCCGCTTCCACGTTCTTGCAGTCGGTGGAGATGACGGTGGACACGCGGTCGCCGTAGCTCATGCCGTAGTTGTCCGCATAGGACACGCCGCTGCCATCCACGCACGCCGGCCACTGCACGGCGACGAAATCCGCATTGGGGTTCTTTTCCTTCACCTGCGGCAGGCGCTGCTCCCAGTAGTTCGCCAGGCCCTTCCAAGAGCCCGCGAGGTCAGCGTACAGGTTCGGGTCAGCGGAATCGGCGAGCGTGCCGTTTTCGTCCGCATACACGTTCTGCACCAGACCCTCGGCGTACCACTTCGCCATCGTTTCCAGATATGCCTTGTATTCTTCGGAGTACTGGCCGTAGCCGACCTTGCCGGTTTCGGGGTTCACATACCAGCCATTGGTGATGCCGAACGCGGGCATGAACAGCAGCAGTCCGCCAGAGCCGGCGTCGAAGGGAATTTCATCCTGTTCGCTGTTGCCGTTCGGGTCGCCTTCCTTGAACGCGGTCAGCACGTCGTACCACTCGTCGATGGTCGTCGGCGCTTCCATGCCCACGTTCTCCAGCCAGTCCTTGCGCATCATCAAGCCCCACCATGTGACGGACGCCTTTTCGAGGTCAGTCACCAGCGGGTTGATGGGCGTGAAGTACAGGTAGCGGCCTTCGTCATCCATCAGCGTCTTGGCGACCTGCGGATTTTCCTCCAGCAGCTTCTTGTAGTTGGGCATGTACTGGTCGATGACATCGTTCAGCTCGATGATGATGCCGTCGGCGTACATCTGCGCCACGCCGCCGACGTAGCCCAGACTGTTGTTGTGCTGCCACTGGATGATATCCGGGTAGTTGCCGGATGCCATCATCGCCACATACTGCGCCTTGATTTCGTCGCCATTGCCGCACACGACCGTCCAGTCAATGTCAACGCCCGCCATCTCCTGAATCTTCTGGAGACCAACGAGGGTTTCGTAGAGATACGGTTCGTACTGTGCCGTGCCGCCGCGGACGTAGTACGTCACGGTGGGGTTCTCCGCCAGCGCGGGAGCGGCGAGTGCCAGCAGCATCGTCAGCGCGAGCAGGGTAGACAGGAACTTCTTCATGGGGAAACCTCCTTTTTTATTGGAATAACTGTATGCTCAACGGCGTGCGCCATTGAAACCGATGGAAATGGGAAACCAGTTGGATGAAAAACACATGTCTTGCGTCGATGGCATGATTATACACCAGCTCCGACGGTTTGTAAAGCCCTTTCGCAAAATTTTTCTTCCTATTATAATCGGTTAAAATGCGTATAGTAAACACACCCGTCTCCTTTTTGCATAAGGAAACAGAATCGGTATATTCATGCATGATGATGATGGTTATACTATTTCCAAATGAGAATGTGCCAAGATGCGCCGCGAATTTTTCATTCTGGCTAACGGGAATGAAACGCAGCGTAGCAGCGCTACGCTAAATGGAACGACCGGACGCCAGAGCGGAAAAGGCGCAAGCAGATGGCGCAGACGAATGCAGGAAATAGTATTATACCAGCCGGAGCGACGGCGTGGCGTTGAGCGTCAGGGGCGCAAGCTCGCCCTTCTTCATCCGATAGTATGCCGCCGAGCCAATCATTGCCGCGTTGTCGGTGCACAGGTCGAGGCGCGGCATGTACAGCGGCAGGTGCGCCTTGTCGGCGGCCTCCTGCATCATCCGGCGCAGCAGACGATTTGCGGAAACACCGCCTGCCATTGCAAGCGCGGGGGCGTGAGTATCCTTCGCCGCCAGCATCGCCTTTTCCACCAGCGCCGAAACAACGGCGTAGCGGAACGACGCTGCCATATCCGCCTTCGGGAGCGGTTCGCCCTTCATCTCCATCTTGTTCGCCGCGTTCAGGAACGCCGTTTTCATGCCGGAGAAGGAATAGTCGTACTTGCCGGGGGTGTGCGGATGCGGGAGCGAGAGGAAATGCGGGTCGCCCTCCTCCGCCAGTGCGTCGATGCGTGGGCCGCCGGGGTAGGGGAGCGTCAGCACGCGCGCCGCTTTGTCGAACGCTTCGCCCGCCGCGTCGTCCATCGTCTGACCAAGCAAGGTGTAATCGCCGTAGTCGTTCACGCGGACGATGTGGCTGTGTCCGCCCGATACGACAAGGCACAGAAACGGCGGCTTCAAATCCGGATTGGAGATGTAGTTCGCGGACACATGCCCTTCGATGTGGTTGACGGGGATGAGCGGTTTGTTTGCGGCGTAGCTCAAGCCCTTCATGCAGCTGACCCCGGTGAGCAGCGCGCCGACAAGCCCCGGCCCGTAGGTGACGGCGAGGGCATCGACATCCTGCAAGCGCATATTCGCCGCCCGGAGTGCCTCGTCAATCACGCGGTCACAGGCTTCGACGTGCGCGCGGCTGGCGATTTCCGGCACGACGCCGCCATAGAGCGCATGGAGATCAATCTGGCTGAAAACGATGTTGGAAACGATGGTGCGCCCATCCTCGATGATGGCGGCGGCGGTTTCGTCGCAGGAGGTTTCCAGCGCCAGAATGCGAACGTGGTCTTTCACCTGCAAGGCATCAAGCTGCGCGCGGGCAGATTCAGTGTAGGTCATGGGAATACGCCCCTTATTGTTGATTTCGTAGCTTCACGGTGGCAATGATGAGCAGAATCCCCATCAGTGCCGCCCAGACAATGCCGATGATTTGCGCATAGTCAATGAACAATTGCGTCGGCATTAAACGGATGAGCAAATCCGTTTGCGGATTGAGCAGCCACAGGTTGTTTGTGAAGGCGATTTGATGGAAGAGGATGAACAGCCGGTCAAAATCCATCGCCGTCAGCAGCGCAAGGATGGCGACAAACGCCAGCATACAGCAGGCGGTTCGCCGGACGATTCGCCAGAAGAACCGCTGTTTCCGGGAATAGAGCCAACCGACCAGTATCAGGAGGATGCTGCCCAGCGAAAAACGACGGCACAGGCTGAACAGTCTCCGTACGTCCGCCATATGCGTTTGCTCACGCTCGTTAAAAGCGTTGTATGCTATGCCGTTCATGGAAAATACGAGCTGGAAGTCGCCCTCGCCCTTGAGGTAATCGGTAATCAGCTTGGCGGCGGCACCGTATTGCTCCGCCGGAAAGCCGGTTGCTTCAGGCGGAGCGGTGCGCAGCATGAGCGTTTGCATCAGGGCAGGCTGCGTACCGACCCCGTAAACGATGGCTGCCAGCATGGTCAGGCAAAGCAGAAGCGCCGACAGGATGGAAACGAGTTGATAGCGCACCGGAAAATCTCCTTTCCGGGGAAAGCAATATAACGGCGAGAACCCTCCCAGCAGACACTGAGAGGGTTTCGGCATTACTGCATCTTCAAATAGGCGGTGATGAAGCCCTCAAGGTTGCCGTCCATCACGTCGTCAATGTTGCCGGATTCGTAGTTCGTGCGGTGATCCTTGACCATCGTGTAGGGCTGGAAGACGTAGGAGCGAATCTGGCTGCCCCATTCAATCTTCTTCATTTCGCCCTTGATGTTCGCCATTTCCTCTTCCTTGGCGCGCTCGCGCAGCTCCAGCAGCTTCGCCTTCAGCATTTTGATACACGTCGCGCGGTTCTGTACCTGATCGCGCTCGGTCTGGCAGGAGACGACGATGCCGGTCGGGTAGTGCGTCATTCGGACAGCGGAAGAAGTTTTGTTGACGTTCTGACCGCCTGCGCCGCTGGAGTGGTAGGTGTCCACGCGGACGTCCTTCATGTTGATTTCGATGTCGGAATCATCGTCCTCCAGCATGGGGGCGACGTCCAGCGACGCGAAGGATGTGTGGCGGCGGGCGTTTGCGTCGAACGGGGAGATGCGGACGAGGCGGTGCACACCCTTTTCGCCGCGGAGGTAGCCATAGGCGTGGTCGCCGCTGACCTCGAAGGTTACGGATTTGATGCCCGCTTCGTCGCCGTCAAGCAAATCCAGCACCTTGACGGTGAAGCCCATCTTTTCACAGTAGCGGGTATACATGCGGTAGAGCATGGACGTCCAGTCCTGCGCTTCTGTTCCGCCCGCGCCTGCGTGGAGGGACAGCACCGCGTCATTGTCGTCATAGTCGCCGCGCATGAGGGTTTCCAGCTCCAGCGCGTCGGTATGCTCTTTGAGCGTCGCCAGCTCATTCACCGCTTCGGTGACGGTGTCTTCGTCCTTTTCTTCTTCCGCCATTTCGAGCATGACCTCGATATCATCGGCGGAAGAAAGCAGCTTTTCGTAGTGTTCGAGTTTGCCTTTGAGGTTGGAAACCTTCTGGTTGACCTTCGCGGAGTGATCCGGGTCATTCCAGAATTCGGGCTGATTCATTTCCTCGGTCAGCTCATCCAGCTGTTCGCGGATATGGTCAATGTGGAGGGCATCGCCCGCGGCAAGCAGGGATTTGCGAATCTCTGCCAGTTCGCTGCGATACTGGGGAATATCAATGAGCGCCATGTTTAATCTCCTTCAATCGTCAGGAAAGGCTTTTTTCTGGTTGATGATTTTGCTTTTGGGGTGGATTGATGCTTGATTTTTTATGTTGCGGGGGTTTCGCTCCTGCGGGAGCGACAAGGGGGCATGAAAACAGACGAAGTCTGCGGTCGCCCCCTTGACCCCTTCGCATTCGCCCTCAGGATGTTACTGGTTGGTTTATGTTAGTTGGGCACGAAAGGTACACTAACTAAAAAGCAACAATTACAACCTACTATGCAAGAGGGCACCGAAGGGGTGGAGGGGGCGATCGGAAAGCCCCCTCCTCGCGTCCGCAGACGCGAAATCCCTGCATAAACACGCGAAAATTACATTGGAATTGCCACCTACTCAATCGCGAAAATGGGTCAAGGGAGTTACTCACTTGTTTCTTTGTCCTTGCCGCAGCAGTTTTTGTACTTCAAGCCCGAACCGCAGGGGCAGGGGTCGTTGCGGCCAACGCGCTCTGACGGCTTCACCCGCTTGGGCTGGCGCGGCTGACCGTTGCCGGGCACAATCGGCTTGCCCTCGACGGGGCGAACCGCTGCCTGCACACGTTCCGGCGTGCGCTCAATGCGCAGCTGATACATGCGGCGCACCGTGTCTTCGCGAATCAGGTGATTCAGCTCGTCGAACATGTAGCCCGCTTCAATCTGGTACTCGGTGACGGGGTTCTTGCCGCTGTACGCGCGGAAGCCGATGCCGTCGCGCAGGCGATCCATCGCGTCGATGTGATCCATCCAGCGCACATCCACCGCGCGCAGCAGCACAACGCGCTCCACTTCGCGCATGTCCAGCCCGATTTCCGCCAGCGCCGTCTCGCGCTCCTCGTAGAACGCCTTCGCGTCGTCCTTGAGCGCCTGCGCCAGCGCGTCGCGGTCACCGGAGCGGACGACATCCTCCAATTCGGCAATCTTGCCGTGGTGGATGCACAGGTTTTCCAGATAATTCGTCAGCTGCGGAATATCCCAATCCGTGCCGTCGTCAGACGCGCAGTGGCGGGAGAGCGCGGCATCAATCAGCTTGTACGCCATGCCGATGATGTTCTCGCGGACGTTCTCGCCCATCAGCACGCGGCGGCGCTGACCGTAGATAATCTCGCGCTGGCGGTTCATCACGTTGTCGTATTCCAGAACGTGCTTGCGGATCTCGAAGTTGCGGCCCTCAATGCGCTTCTGCGCGGATTCAATCTGCTTGGTGAGCATTCCCGCCTGAAGCGGCTCGTCGTCCTTGAGCCCCAGACGCTCGACCATCGGCATGATGCGGTCGCCGCCGAAGAGACGCATCAGGTCGTCCTCCAGCGAAATGAAGAACTGGGTCGAACCGGGGTCGCCCTGACGGCCTGCACGGCCGCGCAGCTGATTGTCAATGCGGCGGGATTCATGGCGCTCCGTGCCGATAATGTGCAGACCGCCGGTTTGCAGCACGCGGTCATGCGCTTCGTCGGTGGTGCGCTTGAAGTCCTTGTAGAGGGACTGGTACTTTTCGCGCGCGACGAGAATTTCATCGGACACATCCTCGGCGTGACCGGTCGCGGCTTCAATGATTTCCTCGTCATAGCCGTCCTGACGCATGGCGCGGCGGGCGAGAAACTCCGGGTTGCCGCCCAGCAGAATGTCCGTGCCGCGGCCAGCCATGTTGGTGGCGATGGTAACAGCGCCCCAGTGGCCTGCCTGTGCGACGATTTCGGCTTCCTTGGCGTGGTTCTTGGCGTTCAGCACCTCATGCTGGATGCCGCGGCGCTGGAGCATGGCGGAGAGCATTTCGCTCGTTTCAACCGTGACCGTGCCGACCAGCACGGGCTGACCGTTGGCGTGCACCTGCGCAATCGCGTCCACAACGGCGTTGAACTTCGCCTTCTTCGTCTTGTAGACCATGTCGTCCAAGTCCTTGCGGATGTTGGGCTTGTTGGTCGGAATCTGCACGACGTCCAGCGAGTAGATGTTCTGGAACTCGTCCTCTTCCGTCTTCGCCGTACCCGTCATGCCGGAGAGCTTGTGGTACATGCGGAAATAGTTCTGGAAGGTGATGGTCGCCAGTGTGCGGCTTTCGCGCTCAATGGTCACATGCTCCTTGGCTTCAATCGCCTGATGCAGACCCTCGGAGTAGCGGCGGCCAATCATCAGGCGGCCCGTGAATTCGTCAACGATGATAACCTGATCGTCCTTGACGACGTAGTCCACGTCGCGCTTCATCAGGAAGTTGGCGCGCAGGGCGCAGCTGACGTGGTGGTTCAGCTCGGCATTTTCCGCGTCGTTGATGTTGGTGATGCCGAACGCGGCTTCGACGCGCTGGGCGCCCTCGTCGGTCAGGCTGATGGCCTTTTTCTTCTCTTCAATCTCGAAGTGAACGTCACGCTTGAGCGTGCGGACGACCGCATCCACCTTCGCGTAGAGGTCGGTGGATTTGTCGCCCGCGCCGGAGATAATCAGCGGGGTGCGCGCTTCGTCAATCAGGATGGAGTCCACTTCGTCGACGATGGCGAAGTTGTGGCCGCGCTGCACCAGCTCGCTTTGGCGGATGACCATGTTGTCGCGCAGGTAGTCGAAGCCCAGCTCGTTGTTCGTGCCGTAGGTGATGTCGCAGGCATAGGCGGCGCGGCGTTCGGCACTGTCCAGATCGTGGACAATCAGGCCGACGCTCAGCCCCATGAAGCGGTGGACTTTGCCCATCCACTCGCTGTCGCGGCGCGCCAGATAGTCGTTGACGGTTACGACGTGCACGCCCTTGCCGGACAGCGCGTTCAGGTACGCGGGCAGGGTGGACACCAGCGTTTTGCCCTCGCCGGTCTTCATCTCGGCGATGCGCCCCTGATGCAGCACCAGGCCGCCCATCACCTGCACGCGGTACGGGCGCATTCCCAGCACGCGGGCGTCGGCTTCGCGAATCGCGGCGAACGCTTCGGGCAGAATGTCATCCTCGGTTTCGCCATTTTGCAAGCGCACGCGGAATTCATCCGTCTTGGCACGCAGCTGCTCGTCCGTCAGCGCCTTGTATTCATCTTCGAGCGCTTCCACGGCGTTGACCGTCTTTTGCAGCTTTTTGACCTCCGCGTCATTGCTGCTGCCCAGCAGTTTTTTGACCCAATCGAACATAAAGTTCTCCTTTCAATATAGAAACAATTTCTGATAATATTTGGAAAATCATAATCATATGAGCGCACCTATTCCCGAATAGACACACTACTCTTTCATTATAACATGAAAGCCCCCGAACATGCAAGTGCTCAGGGGCAATAATCTGCCTTTACGCTCGTGCAAACTGCTGTTACTGCTCCGCCAATTCAGGGTGGGGAATCAGCAGCAGAACGCGATGCGCCTTGTCGGACAGGATGCGGCATGGGTCGTAGAAGGGAATTTCCGCCCCGGCTGCTTCGGCGCAAAAGGTGACAATATCGGACGGCTTGTCCTTCATAGCCGCTGTATACCGTGCGTACAGGTCGGGCGAAAGCTGAATCTCCACGGTTTCACCGTCCACAAGACGCATCAGCTGGGTCAGCAGTTCCTGCTCGGTAGAGACGTACAGCCCGTGCGCCTGATAGTAGTTCGGAACGCCGCTCAGGTCGGGGAAAGTGTACCCGCGATTGGGCGTGTGGTCGATGGACATATCCGCTTCACCCATGGCGTAGTTGCTGTGGAACACATGTCCGTCGAAAGCGGCCCCCCATGTTGCGTCAAGAAAGCCGAAATTGGTCACATTCCATGCATGCAAACCGGTTTCGCCGCTTGTGTCTGACGCTTCGCCGATGATGGTTGCGCATGGAATGCCCGCAAGCCGATAGAGCAGTGAAATCGCCTGCGCATATCCTGCGCAGGTGGCTTCGCCATACAGCAAAGCGCCCACGGCCGCGTGCTGCCACATGCTGTCGGGTGAATAGGTTGTATTCTGTACAAGCCGTTCGTACAGCGCCAGCGGGTCGGGATTTTCGTCCACCCACGACTGTGCTGTCTCCAGCAGCTGTTTGCGCAAGGCTGATGCCTCTTCGGCGGAACAAAGGTAGCGCGGTGAAATGCTTTGGGCGACATCCGGCTGATTGCGCTGATAATGGACACGGTAGGATTCGATGTGAAACAGCTCCGGATAGTCGTTGCGCATGTTATCCAAGGTCTGTACCAGCAGATTGTAGGACGTTCCGGCGGGAAGTTGAATGCTGCCTTCCTGCGCCATGAGTTTTGGATACAGGAAATTGCGCAGACTACGTTCGCCGGGCGGCATCATGCGGACAGAAAGCATGGTTTCCGCCGGATAGGGCGTATCCGGCTCCTGCTGGGCGAGCAGGGTCGGGGCGGTGAAGAGCATCAGCAGAACGCACAGCAGGGGGAGAAAGCGGATTTTCTGCACAGAAATCCCTCCTTTCGGTGGAAGACGGGGAAAAGCTGTGGATAAGAGAACAGTCCAGCCGTGCAAACGTGCCAAGCTGGACTGTATTCTTAGAAATAAACACGCGGACACTGTATGAAAGTGTGCTCAACTCAATCGCGAAAAGGGAGTCCAGAGGGTCGAAGACCCTTTGGCAGGGTCAAGG
>ENA-OZEM01000943-OZEM01000943.1-human-gut-metagenome-genome-assembly--contig:-NODE-943-length-11458-cov-8.129878_pt1 | contig 11458 bp, 10 predicted proteins | sample MGYA00245069_ERZ653611 | MGnify/ENA primary metagenome ERZ653611 (study PRJEB26926, sample SAMN06165006) | human gut metagenome | biome: ENVO:00009003; feature: ENVO:2100002; material: ENVO:00002003... | reverse complement strand
TACGAGATCTGCGCATGTCTCGTGGGCTCGGAGATGTGTATAAGAGACAGACGGCTATCTGTGGACAAACGCATTTAATTGGCAGTATCTATTCAACATCGGCGAGGATGCTGCAAGCAGGATTATCCATTATGCGAAAGAGAATTCCACTGAAGTAGAGTATGAACCGTACAGAAACTCGGTAGCCGGTACAATCATTGAGATTACGGAAGAATATATCTTGGTGGATGATTCTATCCTGTGTAAGAAGCCGGCGGACGGTATCACCTACAAGGTTCTGCTAAATGACCTTCGTATCTCCCGTTATGTAGATTATGGAATTGTCAAGGTTGGTGATACCGTGCAAATTTCCTATGAAGGCGAAATTGATGAAACCAGTGGTAACACCATTGCAGGTGCAATTTCGGCATTTAAGGCAACAATCTCCGATGGAGATGTATTAATTTCTGAATGAACCACCTACGCCCTGCAAGACTTCAAAATCTTGCAGGGTGTTTCTCTGTCTTAAAATGTATGTAATCCCGCAAGGCAGAGGTACTGCCCTGCGGTGTTGTTTTCGGCATTAAAGCTATCTTTCTCTGTCGTGGGATTTTCGCTTTGGCTGGCTTCTCTGTCTGCCCACCGCCTGAAGCTGGCGCAGGCGTTTCAGTACGCTCTTCCGTTCGGGCGGCTTTGCCTGCTCTTTTTGGGCAGGTTTCTGTTTTTCCCTGACCTGCCTCTCCCATGCGGCAAGGTCACGATTGTACTGCTCCACGACAGCCTCCGCCTTGCGGTAGGTTGCCATGAACGCCTGCACATCGGGATAACCGTCCTCTTTCAGAACATCGGGCAGTTTATCCAGCTTTTCAGCGATTTCCTTTTCTGTCCGCTGTATCTGTTCTGTGAGCGCCTTGCGCTCCTTACCCTTGAAAATCCCTTTTGTGTCGGCAAGTTGCTGTTTCAGTTTCGGAAGTACCGTATCCTGCAAATGCCGGATTTCTTTCGCCTTATCCTGCGCCTTTATCATCAGCTTTTGCATGGTACGGAACTCTGCCATATCTATTTCAAGGACAGGCTTCGGCGGCATATCGTGTTCACGGATTAGGCTTTGCAGGAAGTCCTTTGCCTTGCTGACAATACTGCGGAACAGATTGGGGAGCCAGCCCTTGTTTTTGATAGACTGGCTCGTTTTTTCGTGTATCTCTGTCCGCTTGACTTCTAAAATCTTTGCTTCGGAGATACCTGATAATAACGCCATATCCGCTGTCCTGTTCCATTCCTGCCTTGCGGCATTGTCGGCTTTGATTTCGTCCTCTTTGGGATTGTTCTTGCCGATTTTCTTGGTCGGCAGATAGACGCTGTTTTTATCAAATACCTTTAAGTGCTGCTCAGGATCAGAGATATGGCGGTTGATAAGTTCCGTATACACTTCCTTTATCTCTCGGAGAAAAGGCTCTCCCTTAAAGCGTGTATCTTTGGCAGTAAACAGATGGCTTTCGTATACCTCGCCTTTTTTGATGACGGTACAGCCTTTCCGTATCTGCCCGTCCTCCCCCGTGATTTCCTTTTTGGTGCGGACACGCTTTCCAGTCTCATCAAAGAATACGCTGCGGGAAGCAATCTTCACATCAGGTTCGGGGAGCAGTTTCCTCTCGCTGAAAATCAGATGGATATGATAATTCGTCTTGCGCTTGTTGTGGTGGAGGGCGGACACGCACTCCACACCGTACCGCCTGCGGAACTCCTCTGTAAAGTCCGTGAGTACCTGCTGCGGTTCATATTGCGTATAGACTTCGGGCAAGGCGATAATCAGTTCCCTTGCTTCGATACATTTGCCCTCTGTGCCGCTGCACTGAAACTCCTGCTGGCTTTCCCTTGCAAGATTGCTCCAAAAGGTACTGTCGGCGGTGCGGTAGGTGGCATAGAGGTTTTCCTGCCTTGCATGGCTTGTAATATATGATATTCGCCCTTTGACATTGGGCAGCTTTGACATCTGGATAAAACTGTGTCTCGGCATACATCATCTCCGTTTTCTGTTGTCAAGGTGCGTCCTTTTTTGCAATCGTTTACGGTTGCGGCTGTCACTGCGGCAACGGTGACAGCCCCGTATCATACGCTGCAGGCGGTTGATACGGAAGCCCCCTGCAAGGGCGAAATACCCGGAGTACAAATCGAAGATTTGTGCGAGGGGTGTATTTCGCTCTCAAACGCCGAGGGCTTAGGGTTACTTCCCGAAAAAGAATGGATGGTCATTCCACTCTGCGGACATCATCGGGTTTCAGAAGATTTCTTCCCTGATTGACCGTCAGAAACCGTTCCAGCGTGTCCCTGCGGATAATGGTCTTGCGCCCCACTTTGAGGACGGGCAGCTTTCCCCATTCCACCAGCTTCCGCATGGTGTTCCTGCCGATACCCGTACATTCTGCGGCTTCCTCTATGGTAAGTCCCATTTTGACTGCGTTCATTCTATCAACCTCCTTTTTAGAATACTCATTTTGCAACTACTGTTTTATCATTATACTTATTCTGTCATCTCTTGTCAACCCGTTTTGCAACCATTCATAGTTTATTTACAATTTTTATCGAGATAATGGTTGCAAAATAAGTATCGGCGTGTTATACTGATACCAGTCAGGAGGTGAACACCTTGAAAAAAGAAACCACATTCACCGCAAAACAGGTCGGTGGACGGATTAAGGAACGCCGCACAGAGTTAAACATTACCATGCCGGAACTCGGCAGGCGTGTAGGCGTGAACAAATCCACCATTCAGCGGTACGAAGCGGACGGAGTTGATCCGAAGCGCACAATGGTTATCAACGGTCTTGCGGAAGCGTTGCTCACAACTCCCGAATGGCTGACAGGTCTTTCCGATGATAAGGAATATGACACCTATACTCTCTGCCAGCGGGATATTGAGGAACACATCAAGAAGTATCTGGACACAGTTTCCCATACAGTAAAGGGCGAACCGCACCAGCAGCTTCTCACGACATTTCTCGGCAAGATGGTTGACCTGTATACGGTTATGACCTGCTACTTTGCTGACGCTATGGAGGAAGTTGACCGTGTGGCGGAGGACAAAGGGCTGAAAGAGTCTCTTGGACGGTACGCCATAGAGTCCGGGGCAATCATGGAGCAGGTATACCGCAAGAAGATGGAAGTGCCGATTGAGGATATGAAACGGTTTTTAGACGGGATTTTACATATCCACGATGAGGGGCGCACAAAAATGTCGATGGGCGCACTTTTCGGGATAGTGGAGGAAGCCGAAGAAAGGCTATCCGAAAAAGAAAATTCCGTGGCACCTTGACAAGTAAAGACGCCAGTTGACTTCCACTGGCGGAAGTGACACAATTACTTTACGCACACCATATGTCACAGTTCCGATTGCCACGGATAGAAAGGAGTTTTTTATCTATGGCAAAAGGTTCTGTAAGAAAGAAAGGAAAAAAGTGGTACGGACGCTTTTATATTGAAGATGAAAGCGGCAGAAAAGTGCAGAAAGAGTTTGCAGGCACAGAGAGCAAGGCGGAAACAGAAGCCATGCTCCGCAAAGCGATAGCGGACTACGAGGAAAAGCAGTTTGTCGGGAAAGCGGAAAACATCACGGTAGGCGATATGCTGGATATGTGGGTAGAGGAAGAACTGAAATCCGGCAACTTAAGCAACGGGACGGTCATGTCCTATCAGGGAACGGTCAACCGTATCAAGCAATATCCCATTGGCAAACGCAAGCTGAAAACCGTGACCGCCGACCATTTGCAGGCGTTCATTGATTTTCTGAGCTACGGTGGGACAAACCCGGACGGGACAACTTCAAAGCCCATGAGCAAAGGGTATATGCTCCTGTTCTCGGCGGTGCTGCAAAATTCCTTCCGCTTTGCGGTATTCCCGAAAAAGCTGATTACCTTTAACCCTATGCAGTATGTGAAGCTGAGGGGCAGGAAGCAGGAAACGGATATTTTCTCGGACAGCGAGGAAGATACCGCCAGTATTCCTACTATCACCCATGAACAGTTCCAAAAGCTGGAGGAATTTCTCAAGGCAAAAGATAATCCCGCTTTGCTGCCTGTGCAGATAGCGTACTACACGGGGCTTCGTATCGGGGAAGTATGCGGCTTGACTTGGCAGGATATTAACCTTGAGGAGCAATATCTCACGGTACGCCGCAGTATGCGCTATAACGGAACAAGGCACACAACCGAAGTGGGAACGACAAAGCGGAGCAAAGTCCGCACCGTTGATTTCTGCGACACGCTGGCGGCAATCCTGCGGGCGGCAAGAACAGAACAGCGCAAAAACCGTTTCCGCTACGGGGAGCTTTATCACCTGAACTACTACAAAGAAGTAAAGGAAAAAGGGCGCACCTATTATGAGGTTTACAGCCGGCAAAGGACAGAGGAAGTCCCGGAGGACTATAAGGAAATCTCCTTTGTCTGCCTGAGAGCAGACGGGGCGTATGAAGCGCCGAGTACGGTAGGGATTATGTGCAGGGCGGCAAAGAAGAAAGTGAAAGGGCTTGAAGATTTCCATTTTCACACGCTCCGTCACCCGTATGTCAAGCCCACGACAAAAAAATTTATAACTTTTTTTGAAGTTTTTCGGGCAGCTTCATAGCTGCCCATAGCTGTTTCAAATGGGTGTTCACGGTTATACCTCCTTTTCAGATTCCTTAGTTTCTAAGAAATCCTGTGTTGCATATTCAATCTCAATCCGATCTCCTGGAAAGACGTAAACTTTGTTGATAAGCCGGTCAATCAGAGCTTTTGTCAGCATGTTGGCGTTTCCGACTTCCTGCACAATTTCCTGTTGTTTCAGCTTAATCTCATAATCACTTTTTATCTGCTTTGTCTGTGCAGTGATGACAGCATGAACATTTTTGGCTTGTACCAGTTCCGTATCATAAACCGCTTTTCGTGTCCGATAGGTTTCCAAATCAATCTCTCCGAGTGCATACTGCTCATAAAGATGCCGCTTGCTGTCTTGAATAGAACGGAGTTTTTCTTCATGTTCGGCCTGCTGGACTGTCTGCAAATCCAATTTATCCTTATTGCTATCAATTCCCAATGCCGGACACATTTGAGCCCGAATTGTTTCAAATACAACCTGCTCCAGATCTGCCATCTTTATGCGCACACCATGACAAGGAAGCGTTTCAGCCACCTCGGAATGACGGCAATAAAACCACGCATCATTTCGTAGAGCCATTGCATGATCGCAGCATCCACAGAATACCTTACCACGGAGCAGATAATCACGCGGCTTTTTATTTGACAGAGAGAAACGCTTAATTGAAGCATTGGCTTTCTCAAATAGATCCACACTTACAATAGCCGGATGATGGTTCGGTATTTTGAACCACTCACTTTCATCCTTTAACTGTGTATGTCGGCTGCCAATCTCTTTTACCTTTCTCTTGCCAATTACATAGGTACCGATATATCTTTGATCTTCTAAAATACGCAGGACCGTTGATGTACTCCAAACGCCGTTTGTTCGGGAAACATTGTAATAGTCCTTGCCTTTAAGTTTGCGATATTCCCCAGGGGTGGGGATATTCATGGCATACAGTTTTCTTGTTATCTCGGCTGCGGTGTTGCCTTCAGACGCCCATTGAAATATCATCTGCACATTCGGGGCAACATCCTCGTCCGGTTCCATACGTCCGTCTGCACTCTTGCGATAGCCGTAAGGACAGATGACACTCTGATATTCTCCACGACGCATCTTTGCGTATTTTGCACTTTTGGTTTTCATGGACATATCCCGACTATAACACTCGCTAATAAGATACTTGAAAGCAATATCAATCCCTCCGGTATCACCTTTGAAATTAGCCGTGTCAAAATCATCACTGACGGAAATAAAACGGGTGTGGTAAAGAGGAAATACCCGCTCAATAAAATAGCCGGTTTCAATGCTGTTACGTCCAAATCGGGAAAGGTCTTTTACAATAATACAGTTGATCTTTCCGGCCTGAACCATTGTTAAAAGTTCCTGCACCGCCGGACGCTCAAAGTTTGTCCCTGTATGACCATTGTCAATAAATTCCAAAATCTCACTGTTATCCCATTCCGGCAGAGACATAGCTTTTTCACGAAGAATCAGTTTTTGATTTGGTATACTCAAACTTTCGGTTTTGAAATCTTCCACAGAAAGACGGATATAAAGGGCAATCACATAGTTGTGCACGGTTCCACCGCCTTTCCCTGAAATTCATTTTTGAAACGGAAGGTTACATGAATATTCCGCTCGTGGTCGATCTCAATTCGTTCAATGAGCCGTTCGATCAGTTCTGCAGTCAGCACATGATCCTGTGCCAGTGTTTTTGCATCCTTTTCCATTGCACGGTATCGGGCAAGCTGGTTGTCTAGGGAGTCCATAGATTTTTCAAATACCTCAATCTCACCAGACAGAGCATTGATAGCATATTCATAATCCGCCTTCAATTCAAAGTATTCATCATTTGTCAAAATACCCTGCACAAAATTTTCATATAGACCACGGATCAGTCGGCGTGTTTTTTCAATTTCCTGTCGTTTGGCCGACATCTGAATTTTCAGCTTATCTTTTTCCTGTTTTTGTCTTGCCTCCAACTGAAAGAGTGGCAGCGACATTCCCAGCGCAACTGTCAGCTCTTTTTCAAGAATAGCCGTAACAGTAGAAATCAGTTCCTTTTCCTGCATCGTTGCGCCTTTGCAGCTATCTTTTTCTACCCGGCTGTTTGTAAGGCAGTGGAACCAGTAAGTGTCGGGTCCTTTCCGGCGCTCGGCGCGTTGCCTGTGAAGGCTTCTGCCACAATCAGCACAGAACACTTTGCCTTTGAAAATGTTTGGCGTGTAGGGGCGTTTTTGAGTTGCTTTGCTTTCTTCACAGATCTGTTTTCTGTATTCCTGAACTGCATGAAACAATTCATAGCTAATGATCGGTTCATGGGTGCATTTGGCAATAATCAGATTATCTTCTCCAGCCTTGACCTGCTGATGATCTACAATCTTTGTTTTTCCTTGCACCAGATCGCCTGTATAGACTTCGCTTTCTAAAATTTTCATCACTGTACGGGTCTGCCATTTGCCGCTTCCAATCAGGCCCGGACTGGTAATCTCGCCAGTGGTCTTTTTATAATGGCTCGGTGCCGGAATCCCCATCTCATTTAGATTGCGGACAATCCGGTTCAGAGACACATGCTCATGTGCCCATTCAAAAATCTGTTTTACCACAGGGGCAGTATTTTCATCAATCAGAAGTTTATGGCAATTATCAGGGTCTTTCCTGTAACCGTAAGGTGCCCGTGCACCAATATAGTCGCCATCTTTCATAGCCTGCCGCGCTTGTGCTTTGATTTTTCGTCCAATGTCCAGAGCATAGGCTTCATTGATCATATTTTTCAAAGGCAGCATGATACCGCCATGAAGATTTCCGGAATCCGCTGTGTCAAACTGATCCGTAACAGCAATGAAGCGAACATTATGAGCATGGAAATACTGTTCGATATAATAACCCGTGTCAATAGAATTTCGCCCTAATCGGGAAAGATCCTTAACAATCACACAGTTAATGTGGCCTGCTTCAATATCAGATAGCATTTGCTGAAATCCAGGGCGGTGAAAATTTGTCCCTGTCGCTCCGTTGTCGATATAGGTATCATACACAACGAAGTCCGGTTTATTTGAAAGAAAGTCATTCAGTACCAGCTTTTGATTTTCTACTGAGCAGCCCCGCTTTTTGTTATCCTCCACAGAAAGACGGATATACAGAGCCACATGTACATATAAAGATGGTGCCGGCATAGGCGCTGCCGTCTGTTTTCTGCTTTTTCTTGCCATTTAGCCCACCATCCTTTCTTCATTTTTTGTAGCAATCTGTTCCGCCAAAGAGATTGCTTTCTGATATTCATCCTGGTAATTAAATTCAATATGCAGTTCATCTTTACCCATGACCCGTATGCTTCGGATAAGCTGCATGACTGCCCGGCGGTCAATATCCTCCATAGTAGAAAATTTCATAAAATGGTTGATCCAACGGTTTCGTTCACTTCGGTTTTCCAATACATCTGTAAGTTTATCGTTCCATTCAGCGATTGCCTTTTGGAACAGTTCAATATCTGCATTGTATTTTCGCTTATAAGAGAGAAATTCTTCCTTTGTCAGAATTCCACTCACCAGATTTTCATAGAGTTTTGCCTTAAAGCCCTCGGTCTGTGCCACACGCTTTTCATTTACTCTAATCTGTGCGGCATATTCCTGCGCCAATTCTCGGTTGATCCGTTCCTGGCTGATACTGGACAGCAGGGCATCCAGAGAAGCAACATTTTCAATATGTCCTTTCAAACTGTCCTGTACACATTCAATCAGATCCGACTCTTTCAGCATGACCGACGATGTGCAGCCATTCTTTTTGCCGGTCGGGCAGTAATAATAGTGATACTCTTTATCTTTATAGCGGTTCGTCTTGCGGGTCATACGGCAGCCACAGCAGCCGCAGATCAAAATACCGGAAAACAGGTAAACCTTATCCGATTTGGGAGAAGTCCTTGTGTCAATCCTGCGGAGCCGTTGCACCAGATCAAAATCGTGCTTTTGTATGATCGCTTCATGGGTTCCCTCCACACGAATCCATTCCGAAGAAGGTTTGTCCTCACGCTCTTTTAATTTGAAATGGGGCGTTGTCTGTTTGCCCTGGACCAGTGTTCCGGTGTAAGTTTCATCCTGTAAAATGCGGATGATTGTAGTTGCAGACCATTTGCAATCCTTTCGGTCTGTATAGCCACCTTTTGCATGAGGCATTCCGTGATTGCGCTTATACGCTAAAGGCGAAAGAATTCCTAATCGGTTCAGTTCATCCGCTATATGGGAAGCGCTGAATCCCTCCAGCCGTTTTCTGAAAATATCCCTCACAACATTAGCAGCATATTCGTCTACTTCCAGGCTCTTGTGTTTATCGCCGACTTTCACATAACCATAGATGGTAAAAGCACCTACAAAATCCCCGCTGCGCCGTTTTACTTCCAGGGCGCTCCGTGTCTTAACGGAAATATCCCGACAGTAAGCCTCATTCATAATGTTTTTGACAGAAACTGTGAGATCATCGGCAGCGTCATTTTCCGTGTCCACATTATCGTTAATTGCGATAAAACGCACTCCATAGGCTGGAAATACCCTGCGCATATAACGGCCTGTTTCTATGTACTCACGACCTAAGCGGGAGAGGTCTTTGACAATCACGCAGTTAGCTTCGCCTTGTTCGATCATCCGCATCATTTCCTGAAATGCTGGGCGATCAAACAAAACACCACTATAACCATCGTCAATTTTTTCTGCCACAACCTCAATTTCCGGGTGTCGGGCTATGTAGTCATCGATCAGGCGCCGCTGGTTAGCAACGCTGTCACTTTCTACTGTTTTATCATCCGTGTAAGAAAGACGGATGTACTTAATCGCTTTGTAAACCTGCATAAAAAAACACTCCTTTCGTTGCACAGAAAAATCCCCGCAATTCAAGAAGTGTGGTTAGTCCATATTCAATTCCTTTTCCGATTCTTATTCTACCATGCTTTTACGGAAAAGTCAGCCCCTTTCTTAAAATTGCGCCTATCGTAAAATACCCTTGATACATTCTTCCAGGGTAGCACCTTCAGCAGAAAAGCTGGCCTGTACAGTAAAACGGCCACACTTAAAATGGTATGGATTTTTTATCTGCTGAACAAATTCTGCAATCCGTTCATCACGGGAAAGTTCTTTGTTGACAGAGACATCCCGAATGTCTACCAGCGTACCCACTTCACTGACAATGGTGTTCAATTCCATAGTATCAACTCCCTTCCGAAAACTGTGTTATCAAAACCACATGAATAGGTCGGATCTATGGTTATTACACACATAAATCCGGCCCATTATATCTGATTTCGATTTTACTGCCGTATTTGCCACGCACCCCGGCAAGTCCTTCTGTTATAAGGACGGGGCTGTTACAGGTTGCGGATAGCGTCACCGCATCATAGTCCCGCATACGCCGCCGCTTTGCCAGAGCAAGCAAACGCCGCAGGAGCTCTCCCCAAGTCTTTAGGAAGCCGTGAAGAAGTACCATTATGATCTGTGTCGTTATCGCGTCTGGCTTGCCATAGCCGGTTTCGTAGGTTGCGTTTATCGCTCGGACAGCCTGGATTCATCACCTCCTTAGGCCGCCTGTCACCGCGCCGCCCCATCTGCCGCTCGGAACACAGAATGAAGTACCTGTAACAGCGTATATTCGGTTGTCAAGGAACAAGCAAGGGGCATGGCAGACAAATTGATATTGCAGTTGGGGTGGGAGGATGTATATGCTTCCTTACCACACCCGTCCAGCTTGTCCCGCCGAATATGTCCCTCTACTATTCAGTACATTTTTAGGGGCAAAGTTGCCGTCTGTTATAAAATTTCTTTGAAATATTTTTCCAGACTACGCAATCCGGCTTCGATAGAACGGGTGATCCGGCTTTTGTGTGTTCCTTCCGCTTTGGCAATATCTGCTTTGCTCATGCCAAGGAAAAAGTGTGCATAGATCCGTTGGCGCTGCTTTACCGGAAGTTTGGAAAGACCTTTATAAATCAACTCCGTCATTTGACGCTGTTCCCAAATTTCTGCCGGGTTAAGAGGTTTTTGCAATATCTCACGCTCAATACCTTCGTCTCGATCCAGAGAGTAAAATGCTTTATAACGGTATGTACGAATCCGATAGGCTTCCTCCAGCAACATGTATTCCCGAAGCAACAAAGCAACTTCATCCGGCACCTCAACGATCATGTCCTGTGTATAATACGGGTAATAATCCCGAAGATTGATTTTCTTCATAGTAATTTCCTCCAATTTCGATGTTTGAGTTGATGGCAAAAATCGAAATCAGAGGGTGGGCTGCGGCAGCGATAAGGTCTAAGTCTCTTTCTGATTAAAAAAAGGGTACAAAAAAGCGCGCCCGTACAAAGAATAGGCGCGCCAAAGCAACAGTATGAAATTTTTCCGGGAGGTTGACAGCGAAAATGCTCAAATTTTGTCGAAACCAAAAACGCCGCAATCCATACGAGCTGGACTACGACGTATAGGTGACTGAATGTAAAGCAGTTTATCTGCGGATCTGTGTTGCATAGACGCATAGGCATTTCCTCCCATCAAGGAGGAGCCTGAATCGGCTGCTTGATACCTCCTTGGGAGAAAATTATATCGATTATGTTTCCTGTATCAGTCCGCAGACATTCGCTTTTTACTCTTTATATTCACAATTTTCTACATATTCTGCTCTTAGAATATATGCTGCAAAAAGCAAGCCCACAAGGAGAAGATGACACCTTGTGGGCTCATGTTATAGATGTTCAAATTTATAGCCGATTCCGGAGACACTCTCAATATAGTTTGGAAGATCCGGTTCAAAGCGCAATTTCTTACGCAGCTTACTTATATGATTATGAATCGCTTTTCTCGAATAGAAATCACAATCCTCTTTC
>ENA-OZEM01000936-OZEM01000936.1-human-gut-metagenome-genome-assembly--contig:-NODE-936-length-11545-cov-4.746823_pt1 | contig 11545 bp, 10 predicted proteins | sample MGYA00245069_ERZ653611 | MGnify/ENA primary metagenome ERZ653611 (study PRJEB26926, sample SAMN06165006) | human gut metagenome | biome: ENVO:00009003; feature: ENVO:2100002; material: ENVO:00002003... | reverse complement strand
GATCTACACGTAAGGAGTCGTCGGCAGCGTCAGATGTGTATAAGAGACAGTCCCCCGGACGATTAATTGCGGCTCATACTCCACATGATATGTACTGATCGGAACCGCACCTGTATTCGTCGAATGATGTGTGGCTATCTTCTTCATTATGATATCACATGCATCTCTTCCTTTGAAAGTCACAAAATGTTCGATGGTCGTCAGATTCATGTTATGCATTCTTGCAAACAAGGTGTTGTCACACCCCATCACGGACACATCGGTCGGCACCTTTATCTTTGCTTCATGAAGTGCATCCATGATTCCAAATGCGATCATATCATTCAGTCCGACGATTGCTGTCACATCCGTCGTTTCCTTCAACAATTCTTTCGTCAGCTCATACCCGATCTTGTACTCCGAATCAATATGCGCCACATCCAGATCGATTTCTTCTTTTGCCGCTTTTATGATCACCTGGTCACGCAGTCCGACTTTCTCATATTCTTTCAGGAAGCCCTCTACCCGCTTCGAACGCTGCTTCTGCCTTGCCGTAAGCGGCGGTGCTATATATGCAACTTTCCTGTGTCCCAGTTCCAGCAGATGTTTCGCCATGACTCTTCCAAGCTTGGAATTGTCAAGTTCCACCGCATCTACATTCATCTTTTCATTCTGGTTATTGACGATCGCAACCGGTATCTGTTCTGCAATTTCTCCCACAAGTTCCATAAAGCAATGGCTCGGATTACAGGTATAGATAATTCCAAGCGGTCTTAACTGCCACATCATTTTCAGATAGCGCTCTTCCATCCTGAGATCTCTCTGCGTATTGCATACAAAAAGGCCGAAACCTTTTTCTTTCGCATGTGCCTCAATCCCCTGAAGCAGCATAACATAATACGGATTCGTCAGGTTTGGGCAGAATACAACAAGAAGCTTCTCCCGTTTTGTTCCTTTTCTCGTTTTCCGCTTCGGCGGGACATATCCCAGTTCTTTTGCCGCATTTTCCACTCTTTCCACAGTATCTTTTGCAAATGATACATCGTACTTTTTGTTCAGGATCATGGAAACTGTGGACTGTGATACCCCGGCAGCATGTGCAATATCCGTTGATGTAACCTTTTTCTTCATTTATCTCACCTCCAATGCCGACTGTCAAAACTCTGCTGAACCTGACAGCTCATTACGATTGCTTTGGCAACTGGCTGCTTTTTCAAACGCATGATAAGTAAAAAAGGGGACAGGGCTACAGCTCTGTCCTTCCTTCAAGTGCCCGTAGAAGTGTCACTTCATCGATATACTCCAGATCTCCTCCAACCGGAACACCACTTGCAATCCTGCTCACCTTAATTCCCGTCGGTTTGATCAGCTTACTGATATACATTGCTGTCGTCTCACCTTCCAGGCTTGAGTTCGTGGCAATAATCACTTCTTTCACATCTCCCTGCAGACGTTCGATCAGTTCCTTCAGTTTGATATCTTCCGGACCGATACCAAGCATCGGAGAGATTGCTCCGTGAAGCACGTGGTATACACCGTTATATTTTCCGGTCTTTTCGTATGCCGCAAGGTCTCTCGTATTCTCCACTACCATGATCGTCTGGTGGTCACGATTACTATTGCTGCAGATCGGACACAGTTCCTGATCCGTCAGTGTATAACATTCTTTGCAATATTTTATGTTCTCTCTGGCTTCCACCATTGTAGAAGCCAGTCTCTTTACATCATCAACCGGCATATGGATCAGATGAAATGCAAGTCTTGCCGCAGATTTTGCTCCGATTCCCGGAAGACATGACAGTTCCTCGATCAGTTTGCTCATCTGATTACTGTAATAATCCATAGTTTTTAACTCCCTGTAAGAATAATTCTCCCGGAACCTTCTCCTGGAATTTCTCCTAGAATAATCCCGGCATTCCGCCGCCCATGCCGCCGGTGAACTTAGACATTGCAGAAGTTGTCTCTGCGTCTACTTTCTCCAATGCTTCGTTGACTGCTGCCACAAGCAGATCTTCCAGCATCTCTACATCATCCGGATCTACAACTTCTTCATCCAGTTTTACTTTTAAGATCTTCTTGCTTCCGGAAACAGTAACTTCAACAGCACCGCCGCCTGCAGTTGCACTGAATTCTTTTGTCTCCATTTCCTTTGCCTGTTCTTCCATCTGACGCTGCATCTTCTGTGCCTGTTTCATCAGATTTGCCATATTTCCCGGCATTCCGCCGCCTGGGAATCCACCTCTTTTTGCCATGATAATATCCTCCTATTCGTCTTCTACAGTAATTTCCATATTAATCAGATTCTCCAGATCCACAAAATTATCTTCGAATCTGCGTCCCGCCTCCATCTGGCGGACGTCTATCTCTACTTTTTTGCCAATCTTCTGCTCGATCAGTGACTGGATCTCTTCTTTATGTTCCGGTGTTGCCACCGCGCTTGCGCTCAGTTCATCCGGCAGTACGATCAGAAGCCTGTTGCCTTCTCCTGCACTCAGTCTTGCTTTTTTCAGATAGGTTCTGAGCATCGGGGAAGCCTCATTGATGATCATCCGGAAATCTTTTGCCACCGCTTTCACATCTTCGTTCAATGCCTGCGGAAGTTCCGGCTTTGGCTTCGGTTCTCCCGCCTCTTTTGCATCCGATGCATATACGATGCGGTCTCTGACCGGTGCTTCCCACGCCCCCTCTTCGAGCTGCTTCTCGATCGCACGGATGCGGTCCAGTAATGCATCTTTGTTCTGATCCATCGCCGGACGGCACAATTTGATCAGTGTCACTTCCAGAAGTACCCTCTTCTGGGTCGCATATTTTAACTGGTTCGTCAGATCTGAGAAAATTCGGATGTAACGGATCAGCGTATCGCTGTCGATCATCTGTGCTTCTTCTTTTAAAAGTGCAAGATTTTCAGACGACACATCCAGTACATCTTCCATATTATCCGAACTCTTCACCAGAAGGAGATTTCGCAGATACCATGTGAAATCTGCCGCAAGCTGGGACAGTTCTCTTCCCTGCATCACCAGCTCATCGACCGTTTCGATCACCTGATGCACATCCATCGCAAGCAGCTGTCTTAAAAGCCGGCTGAACACTTCCGTATCCACCGCTCCCAGCACTTCCAGTACATGATCATATGTCAGTGTCTCATTCATATAGAACGCGGCACACTGATCCAGAAGACTTAATGAATCTCGCATGGAACCGTCCGCCATCTTCGCAATATAACGGACCGCCTTATCTTCTACGTCCCATCCTTCTTTATCAATCAGTTCCCGCAGTCTTGCTGCGATCGTTTCAATGGAAATTCTCTTAAAATCATATCGCTGACAACGGCTTAAGATCGTAATCGGGATCTTGTGTGCCTCCGTTGTCGCAAGAATAAATATAACATATTCCGGCGGTTCTTCCAATGTTTTTAATAATGCATTGAACGCACCGATCGACAACATATGCACCTCGTCGATGATATATACTTTATATTTTCCTTCTGTCGGACGGTATGTGACTTCTTCACGGATCTCTCGGATATTATCCACACCATTATTCGATGCCGCATCGATCTCGATCACGTTCATCGATGTACCCGCTGCGATCGACTTGCACATTGCGCACTCCCCGCACGGACTTCCGTCTACCGGATGTTCGCAGTTGACTGCTTTCGCAAATATTTTTGCAACCGTCGTCTTACCGGTTCCTCTTGTCCCGCAGAACAGATATGCATGTCCGATACGGTCTGCATTGATCTGGTTCTTAAGCGTCCGGACGATCGCATCCTGTCCTTTTACATCTTCGAATTCATCCGGACGGAATTTACGGTATAATGCCGTATATGACATTCTTTACACTCCTTGTCTAAATGCAGATCCTGCTTAACCTGTGTATCTTATTCATCACCGAAGCTGATACCGATGGTTTTTGCTTCTTTAATGATCGATGCCTTTGGATCTACATATTTTAATTTTCCGGCAACTTCTGACAATGGTACACGGATAATCTCCTGATTCTTTGTTCCTACCATACATCCAAAATCACCTTCCAGAATTGCTCTCGCAGCTTCTGCACCAAGTCTTGTTGCAAGCACACGGTCATATGCACACGGAGAGCCGCCTCGCTGTGTATGTCCAGGCACAGTAATTCTTACTTCTTTATCTGTTTTTTCCTGAATCTTCTCAGCAAGTTCATATGCAACAGAAGGGTATTTCTTCTTTGCTTTTTTCTCTTTTAATTCCTTCTTTGAAAGCGCTGCATCTTCTTTTGAAATCGCACCTTCTGCAACAGCAATAATTGTGAATCTCTTTCCTGCTTTGCCGCGTTTTTCAATTGCTTCAACTACTGAATTGATGTCATATGGCATCTCCGGAAGCAGAATAATATCGGCACCGCCGGCAATTCCTGCATGAAGTGTTACCCATCCTACTTTGTGCCCCATTACTTCCACGATAAATACACGGCTGTGAGACGTTGCTGTTGTATGGATCCTGTCAATTGTATCTGTTGCAATGTCTACCGCACTCTGGAATCCGAATGTCATGTCCGTTCCCCAGAGATCGTTATCAATCGTCTTCGGAAGTGTTACCACATTAAGTCCTTCTTCTCTCAGCATATTGGCTGATTTGTGTGTTCCATTTCCCCCAAGGATTACCAGGCAGTCCAGATTCAGCTTGTGGTAAGTGTGTTTCATTGCCTCTACTTTGTCAATTCCGTCCTTATCCGGTACTCTCATTAACTTGAACGGTTGTCTGGATGTTCCCAGAATCGTTCCACCAAGTGTCAGAATCCCCGAAAAGTCTTTTGACGTAAGCATCTTAAAGTTCGAATAGATCAAACCTTTATATCCATCTTGAAATCCATAAATCTCTACATCATCTCGTTTTGAAAAAATCCCCTTTACGACGCCTCTCATCGCTGCATTCAGTGCCTGGCAGTCGCCGCCGCTTGTGAGCATTCCTATTCTTAACATATGTCTGCTCCTTTCTATGTTGCCTGTGTATATTACTATGAGCCATAATAGTTTATCCACATTCTGTATACAATACCAGTAAAATTATAACTTATTTTTATGGTGGAGACAATAAGGGACAGAGGATTTTTCATTTGCGGCAATCCTATTGACAAAAATTCCCCTGTCTCTTTTTCCAAAACGTGCTATAATACATGTGGAAAATTTGTGTAGAAAGCAGGTAGTATTGTGGATAAGTTAGATATAAAATTGTGGACACTTGCGTCCAAAGGCCAGATCGTTCCTGACCGTTCATTACTGAAGACACCGGAACAGATTGAAATGATCAAAAAAAGTGCAGAACTGAACACCGCAGTTCTCGACCATGTAGCAGCTCATATTCATGCAGGAATGAGCACTGCCGAAATTGACAAACTTGTATATGATTTCACAACAGAGCACGGAGGAATCCCGGCGCCTCTGAATTATGAGGGATTCCCGAAGAGCGTATGTACTTCCATCAACAACGTCATCTGCCACGGTATCCCAAGTGAAAATGAGATTCTAATCGATGGAGATATCATCAACGTAGATGTGTCTACGATTTTAAACGGATATTTCTCTGATGCATCCCGTATGTTCACGATCGGTGACGTATCACCGGAAGCCGAACGTATTGTCCGTGTTACAAAAGAATGCGTAGAGCTTGGACTTAAAGCAGCAAAACCTTGGGGACATCTTGGAGACATTGCTTATGCGATCAATTCACATGCACAGGAAAATGGATATTCTGTCGTAGAGGAGATCGGCGGCCATGGAATCGGTCTGGAATTCCACGAAGAGCCATTCGTAAGTTATGTTACTCCGAAGGGCAGTGAGATGGTTCTGGTTCCTGGTATGATGTTCACGATCGAGCCGATGATCAATCAGGGTTCTCCGGAATTCTATGTAGATGAAGACAACGGATGGACCGTTTATACGGATGACGACGGTCTTTCTGCTCAGATTGAATATATGGTTCTTATTAAAGAAGATGGTGTAGAAGTTCTTACAAAATAATATAATTTTGCATTATCGAAACCAGATCTCACATTATTATGTTTGTATAAAAACGTAATAAAAGATTACCGGAAAACGCACTACATTTTCCGGTAATCTTTTTATTTTCTTTATTTCACTATTAGTCTGTTTGTATCTTCTTTACAAAATTCACTATTAGCCGGTCCATACCCATTCTACAAAATATACAGCCAGTCATGATCCTCTTCATTTCTCATTCCCAGTACAAGTGCCGAATGTGGTCCCATGTTCGCAACCACTTCTCCGTCTTCTACCAGATACTCTTCGTACTCTGTTGTATATCCATCTTTGTAAGAATATAGCAGACGTTTCATGCGGCATTTTATCGGAATCTCTGCTTCCCATACAGGAACTTTTACTTCTGCACGTTCGCTGCGGTTATTGATTACAACAATGATCCGGTCATGCCCTTTAAATCTCGCATAAGACAGGATATTTTCCTCTCCGCCAAGGATCTTCAACGAACCGGTCTTAAGTGCCGGATGCTCTTTGTGGATGCGGATCGCTTCTTTGTGGAATGCGATCAGTTCCTGATCTTCATGTCCCCACGGATAGGTTCTTCTGTTATCCGGATCTGTAAATCCACAGACACCAGCCTCATCACCATAATATACCGTCGGAGCTCCGACCCAGGTCATCTGCATAACAACCGCTTCACGCATAACCGCTTTATTCACATACTCGTTCGCAGCTTCCGGTCCCAGATGTTCCACACGGCCAACCATGTGATTCGTTCTCGTTAAGAATCTGGAATGATCATGGTTGGAAAGCTCATTCATCGCCACCTGAAGTGACGGAGTCAGCATGTTCGACATGTGATGTGCCATCGAACCGATAAAGTTATCGATGTTACCAAGGAGCTCTTCTCTCGCCTCATCACTATGCTTTTCCATTCCGGTCAGGAACCATGTAACCGGCTCCATGAACGCATCATAGTTCATAACGGTATCCCACTCATCCCCCTTAAGCCAGTCACTCGGATCGCCGTAATGTTCGGCAAGGATCAGTGCATTCGGATTTGCATCTTTCACGGCTCTTCGGAATTTCTGCCAGAACTCGTGATTGTATTCATTGCTGCGTCCCAGGTCTGCTGCCACATCCAGACGCCATCCATCTACATTATACGGCGGCGATACCCATTTCCGTCCGATATATAAGATATAATTTTCCAGTTTTACAGAATCTTCGTAATTCAGTTTCGGCAGAGTATCATGTCCCCACCAGCCATCGTAATTGCCATTATACGGCCAATTCTCCGGTCCTTCTTTGAAGAAACGGAAGTAGCTTCTGTACGGACTGTCTGCCGATACATAAGCACCCGGTTCATAATCCTCTTCACCTTCGTAAATTCTCTCACGGTCCATCCATTTATTGAATGAACCACAGTGGTTGAACACGCCGTCCAGAATCACTTTCATTCCACGGCGATGTAATTCCTCCACCAGTTTAATGAACAACTCATTACTTGCTTCCAGGTTCTTAAGATCTGTCGTGCGTTTTTTATACTTCGTTGCCTGACTGTTGTCCGTCACACCATTCGGAAGCACCTCGCCTCCGTCATCTACGATCTTTCCATAATGCGGATCGATATAATCATAATCCTGGATATCGTATTTGTGGTTGGACGGTGACACAAATAACGGATTAAAATATACGACTTCTACGCCCAGATCCTGCAGATAATCAAGCTTATCCATGACTCCCTGCAAGTCTCCTCCGTAGAACTCTCTTACACCCATGTTCGCCGGATATTTGTCCCAGTTCGTTACTCTCTGCGAATAATCCCCAATGTAGTAATACTCATTCGTCTCTACATCATTTGACTTATCTCCGTTATAAAAGCGGTCTGTAAATATCTGATACATAACCGCTCCCTTTGCCCAGTCCGGTGTGGAAAATCCGGGTACTACAACAAAATTATAGTACTCCAGGATCTCGCGAGAGATTCCACATCGTCCATAATAATATTTTTCTGTCCCAGACTGCACTTCGAAACAATATCTGAACGGCTCTTCCCCCAGACGTGTCTCGAACGTATAATAATCAAACTCTCCCTGTGTGCATTCTTTTTCCATTACATATGTGTCAGCCGATGTCACAAGCCCTACTCTGTCTACATCATCCTTCGCCGTACGGAACCGGAATGTCACCAGTTCGCTTTCTTTCGGTTCAGGGGGATACACATATCCTTCTGTTCCATCACAAAATAAAGCCGTCTTATTCATATAACTAACACCTCTCTCATTTTTTGCTCTCGGAAAGGAGCACGCTTTCTTCTAGTCTTCTGATACATCTTCCGGGAACAGCGCTTCAAATTCTTCCCGGGAAATCTTTTCTTTTTCCAACAGAAGATCTGCGCATGCATGCAGAACATCATCATATTTTCTAATGATATGTCTTGCTCTGTCATAACATTCATCAATAATTCTCTTTACTTCCTGGTCGATCACAGTCGCCACGCCCTCTCCGTAGCCTCTTGCTGTGTGCGCCAGATCACGTCCGATGAACACCTCATTGTTGTCATCATCATAGTTAATAAGTCCGACTGCCTCTGACATACCGAACTTCGTAACCATGGATTTGGCCAGGCCCGTTGCCTGCTTGATATCCTGAGATGCACCGGTTGTAATATCATCAAATACTTCTTCTTCGGCTACACGTCCGCCAAGTGCTACCGTAATATCCTGAAGCATCTTTCCTTTTGTATTAAACATCTCATCCTTTTCCGGAAGCGGCATCGTATATCCGCCCGCACTTCCCGTCGGGATGATTGAAACACTGTATACAGGTCCCACATCCGGAAGCACATGGAACAAGATCGCATGCCCTGCTTCGTGGAATGCTGTGATTCTCTTCTCTTTTTCGGAAATAACGCGGCTCTTCTTCTCCGCACCGATTCCGACTTTGACAAATGCCTTTTTTATGTCTTCCTGTTTTAAGAATACTCTGTTATCCTTTGCAGCCAGAATTGCTGCTTCGTTCAAGAGATTTTCCAGATCAGCTCCGGTAAATCCTGCCGTTGTCTGCGCGATCTGCTGCAGATTGATCTCTTCGCTTAACGGTTTCCCCTTCGCATGTACCTTGAGGATCTCTTCACGGCCCTTAATATCCGGTCTTCCGACCATAACCTTACGGTCGAATCGTCCCGGACGTAAGATTGCAGGGTCAAGAATATCCACACGGTTTGTAGCCGCCATCACAATGATGCCTTCATTGACGCCGAATCCGTCCATCTCTACCAGCAACTGGTTCAGTGTCTGCTCACGCTCATCGTGTCCGCCGCCCATTCCGGTTCCACGGCGTCTTGCAACTGCATCGATCTCATCGATGAAAATGATACACGGTGCATTCTTCTTCGCTTCCTCGAACAAGTCTCTGACACGGGAAGCTCCGACACCAACGAACATTTCCACAAAGTCTGAACCGGAGATCGTAAAGAACGGAACTCCTGCTTCTCCGGCAACTGCTTTGGCAAGCAGCGTCTTACCGGTTCCCGGAGGGCCTACCAGCAACACGCCTTTCGGGATTCTTGCTCCCACCTGGATATATTTCTTCGGAGACTTCAGGAAATCAACGATCTCCTCCAGTTCCTCTTTTTCTTCTTCCAGACCTGCCACCTGGGCAAATGTCACTTTCTTGTCACGGTCTGTGCTCAGTTTTGCACGGCTCTTTCCGAAATTCATTGCTTTCGAATTGGCCCCGCCGCCCTGACGGTTCATCAGACCAAATATCAGGAACACTCCGACCAGTGTAAGGATAACCGGCAGAAATGTAGTTGCTGCCCAGCTGTCCTGTGGAATATCCGGCATGGTATAATCCACATTCTGCTCTTTCAGGTAATCCTGGATCTCATTTACATCGGAGACATACAGATATCTGACATTATCGGAACTGTCATCTCCCTTCAGCGTAATCTCCACGCGCCCCGTCGGAACGCTCTTGTTCTGATTCACTTCTACAGACTCGATCTTGTCGTTCTGAACCAGCTGTTGGAATTTCTTCCAGGAAATTTCTTTCTCTCGTTGATCGAACTGATTGGTAAACCACAGTGCTGCGAACAAAAATACGACAAACACGAGGAATACAACACCATTCAGCCCTCTCGCTTTCTTATTATTCAATTTTCAGGCTCCTTTCTTATGCCGCGCCTTATTCCACGCCCTCTACCACTCCGATGAATGGAAGATTTCTGTATCTCTGGGCGTAATCCAGTCCATATCCCACAACGAATTCGTCCGGGATATTGAATCCGACATAATCTACTTTTACATCTTTTACTCTTCTTTCCGGTTTATCCAGAAGCGTACAGAGCTTCATGCTCTTTGGATTTCTCTTAGATAAGATGTCCATCAGATAATATAATGTTCTTCCGGAGTCAATAATATCCTCCACGATCAGTACATTTTTTCCTTCCAGTGTCTCATCTAAGTCTTTTGCGATCTTAACAACACCGCTTGACTTCGTTCCGTCACCGTAGCTGCTGACACTCATAAAGTCCATTGATACCGGAACGGTGATTCTCTTCGCCAGTTCGCACATGAAGAATACGCCACCCTTCAATACACAGATCAGATGTACCTGCTTTCCGGCATAATCTTTGCTGATCTGTTCGCCAAGCTCTTTGATTCTCTTTGCAACATCCTCTTCAGGAACTAATACTTTTACTCTCTCTGCCATCTTCTTCTCCTCCGTTAAATTCTATTTCCAGAATTCTTCTGGTTTTATCTGTAACCTGATATGCCTGGTTCTGTCTGTATCCGATGATCCACAGGATGTGGCTGCCGTCTGCTGCCAGCCAGATCTTCTCCCTGTCTTCTCTCGGGACTTTCACATTGACAAAATACTTTTTCAGGCTCTGTGTACTGCCGTTTTTGTCAATCGTAATATAGTCTCCAGGCTGCTTATGTCTTATTTTTACAGTGCTCTTAATTATATCATAGTCAAACCATTTCGTGTAGGTTTTTTTAGGAAATACACTGGTTTGTGGTGTTCGTTCCAGTATGCGCATCTGTACCGGCGGCTTAGAATTTTCTCCGGATTTTTCTTTATCCTTCACTTTATGAAGCCAGATTCCTTCGTAACACCTTTCCCCGGTCATCTCATAAGGCAGCATAATCTTCCGTCCGGTCTGATGTTCCATCAGTTCTTCCACCAGTTTTACGTGGATCTGTTCAATATCTTTTTTGCGTCCTGCCGTTTCGCACAACAGTTCATGGATCAGAAACGTCCGGACAGTCTCATTTACACTTCGGAAACCCTCTTCCAGGATCACTACTCCATCTGCTTTATCTTGTTTGGGTTTTACGCAGTATTTTCTGCATTTTTCCACTTCCTCTTCCATAAATGCCCACACTGTCTGCATTTGCTCCATCGTATCCGCCATATGTGAAACAGCTCTTGGATTAATCTCTCGTTCCAGGTATGGGATCACATGATTTCTAAGACGATTCCTTGTATAATGGTCTTCCAGATTCGTCTCATCGGTACAATAATCTATATCTGTCTCTTATACACATCTGACGCTGCCGACGACTCCTTACGTGTAGA
>ENA-OZEM01000916-OZEM01000916.1-human-gut-metagenome-genome-assembly--contig:-NODE-916-length-11652-cov-9.876434_pt1 | contig 11652 bp, 9 predicted proteins | sample MGYA00245069_ERZ653611 | MGnify/ENA primary metagenome ERZ653611 (study PRJEB26926, sample SAMN06165006) | human gut metagenome | biome: ENVO:00009003; feature: ENVO:2100002; material: ENVO:00002003... | reverse complement strand
TCTAATTGGTCGTTCCCAATTACAGAAATTATTCAAGGAACAATGCAATCGGGGTATTATCGAATATTTTTCAATATTGAAAATCGAAGTTGCCAAAGAACTGATCCGAACCAATCACATGAATTTTACACAGATTTCTGCACATCTTGGTTACACCTCTATTCATTATTTTTCCAGGCAATTCAAAAAAATTGTCGGAATGACACCTTCTGAATACGCTTCTTCTGTCAAAGCAATAGCAGAAGGAAACACAAACTAATCGTCTTCTATGACTGTTATTTAATTTGCATGAAATTCATAGCGGAAAGGAAGTATCTGCTTTCCTCCATACAATTCATGATTCAGGATCTCCCAGAGATCCTGGATACTGTCTTCTCCTTCTCTTACATCATCAACCACAATTCCTTCTTCACTGTTCAGCAATTTATCCGCTTCTTCAAGCCTTCCTGTCTTCACAAGCCCCAGTGCATAATAATATTGCACCCGCCCGATGGATTTCATATCTTCATCCATAACAGCATACTGCTGTAAAATTGCTCTATATGCTTCGCATTGACTCAGAATTTTAAGTCCTTCTTTCTGATATGACAGACAGTGTCTCTTAAGTTCCATTCCTCTTTGTGCATACAATGCCGCAAGATTTTTATTTTCTTCATGAATACTTAAACATGCCAGTCCATGCAGCGCCCATGCGTTCTCCTGAAGTTTCAACGATGTCTCATACATTTCTTTTGCAATTTTATCATTTCCTTTTCGGAATTCAAGAATTCCAAGATGATAATATGCATACCAGTTTTCATAATTCGGTGCTAGTGGTTTCAGCGTCGTCTTTTTCAGATAAGCCAGAAATTCTTCTCCATTCCAGAATGCATCCGGGAGATTCGGGGTATCCGGTATGCGATCACATCCAATGGGGCAGCAATCTATGATTTATCAGATGATCATTCAGTATATAATTTAAAATTACGACCGGAAGTACCGGAGCAGATATTTGATCTGGTTACGGATAAAGATGTATTCTTTGAATGTTTTATAGACGGTAGAGGATATACATCTGAGATATATTATGAGAATCCAATGAATTTTGGAGAGTCAGAGGATATCAGTGCTTATGTAAGAAGCACCAGAACGCCGGTGCCTGATATAAGGCAGTTTATTTTACAGCATAATACGGAGTTGGATTCGATCTCAATTGTAGGACCGACAGAGAAAAAATACCGTATTATGCATGAATTAACGCAAAATATCCATACTGTTTATGTAACATCCGGAGCGCCGCGGCTGATCGAGATATCTGATCGTCATTCCGGCAAACATAATGGGTTAAAGGAAGTTTTACGATTCCTTGGAATATCAATGGAAGAAACAATTGCTTTCGGCGATGGAGATAATGACAGTGAGATGTTAGCAGAAGCCGGACTTGGAGTTGCGGTTTTAAATGCGACAGAGCGTTGCAAGGAAGCGGCAGATCTTGTGATCGGTGATTATCTGGATGACAGTGTAGCCGATTTCTTAGAGAAAACGGTGCTGTGAGGTACATTCATAAAAAGTGTTTTGACAGCAGGTACGTTTTCTGAAAGAAACAGTGCTGTAACGGCACACAGAGTTTTGATTATAAAGCATGGCGGATATCTGTAATGAGGGGCAGGTAGACAACCAATGCTTTTAATAAGAATAAACAAAAGAAAGGAAGGGAAATATGGATAAATTTTTCCACATTTCAGAGCGCGGTTCTAATGTTCGTACAGAGATTATGGCCGGACTCACAACATTTTTTGCCATGGCATACATTGTCCTGGTAAACCCAAATCAGGTAGCAGCAGATGGTAAGGCTGGATGGCTTGTTGCAGAAGGCGCAAGCGCAGTAGAAGTAGGCAGGGTTTGGAATGCAGTATTTATCGCATCCGTTCTTGTGGCTGTTATCGGTACACTTCTTATGGCATTCCTTGCCAGAATGCCGTATGCACAGGCATGTGGTATGGGACTGAATGCATTCTTCTGTACCTCATTTGTATCCGGTGCATTCTTTGCAGGCTGCAGCGTGATTGAAGGTTATCAGTCAGGTCTTGTTATCATCCTGTTATCAGGTATCGTATTCCTGACCCTGTCTGTAACCGGACTTCGTAAGTACATTGCGACAGCCATGCCGGAATGCCTGAAGAAATCAATACCGGCCGGTATCGGTTTGTTCATCGCATTGGTTGGCTTAAAGGGCTCAGGTCTTGTACAGGCGAACAAGTATACACTGGTACAGATCTTTGATTTCCATGGAGCAATTTCAGGCGCAGAGACACCGGCAGCTGCATGGAAAGCAGTTATTCCACCGGTTGTAACTATCATCGGTATTATACTGATCGCAGTTCTTGCAAAGTTAAATGTAAAGGGAAATATCGTAATCGGTATCATTGTTTCCACAGTTCTTTATTATGTATTTAATCTGGAGACACCATCTTTTGATGTATCCAGCATCGGTCAGTCTTTCAAAGACTTTGGCGAGATCGGTTTCCTTGGATGCTTCAAGGCGGATGCATGGAGAAATGCATTTGAAAGCCCATATGTTGGTGGCGTATTCTCAGGTATCATGCTGATCGTTGCATTCTGTCTGGTAGATATGTTTGATACGATCGGAACCTTATACGGAACCGCATCACAGGCAAATATGTTAGATGAGAATGGTGACCCGATCAACTTAGATAAGAGTATGATGTGCGACTCTATCGGTACAGCAGCAGGTGCTATTCTTGGTACATCGACATGTACAACCTTCGTTGAGTCAGCATCCGGTATCGCAGCAGGTGGAAGAACAGGTCTTGCAAGTTTAGTTACGGCAGCCTGCTTCGCAGTATGTCTGTTCTTAAGCCCGATCGCAGGTGTGATTCCAACATGTGCAACAGCTCCGGCACTGATCTTTGTAGGTGTATTAATGGCTAAGAATTTTGCTAAGATCGATATGGATGATATGCGTTCAGCAGTTCCTGCGTTCCTTACCTTCCTTATGATCCCATTAACTTACTCTATCTCAAATGGTATCGGTGTAGGATCGATCTCATATGTTTTGATCACCTTATTCACAGGTAACTACAAGAAGAAAGATATCGTTGTAACGATCATCGCTGCGTTATTCGTTGTGAAGTTTATCTTTGTTACAATGTAGGAAGGTATCTTATTTCTAATGAAATGGATTCTTATATTATCATGTAAAAGATACATTTCGTTTTCTGTTCGGTTTGCACGCTCATTAGCCAGCAGTCGCCCAGACTCGTCCTTCGGACTCAGACATGGGCTTGATGCTGGCAGCTAGTGCAAAGCCTCACAACGAAAACTGCATGAACATCTTTGTACATGATAATATAAGTAATCATTTCATAAAGAAATAAGGTATTTTATTTTTGAAACAGGCAATAATTTTTTTGTTGTTGTGCTGCCAAAGACAGAAAACGTCTGCCCTGAAAACTATGTTCTATAAGCAAACCTGTTCGAACGTCGGTCCTTAACGAGTCACCACAGGTGAGGAGTTTAGTACCGTTACGTGAGAATAGAACGCAAGTGTTTTGCGATAGAACATAGTTTTCAGGGCAGACGTTTTCGTCCGTTTAACCATAAAAAATATGCACCAGAGTGGAATCGAACCACCGCACACGGCTCCGGAGGCCGTTGCTCTATCCACTGAGCTACTGGTGCATGACTTATATATAATACAATATTTCCCTGAAATAATCAAATGGTTTCTTGTATTTCTTAATAGTTTTGGTATGTCCTTGCAAAATCAGTTTTGGAATGGTAGAATTTTGTCGATATAAAATATGAAAAGGAGCATAGGAAAATTGAGAAATAAAAAAAGCAGTTTTCTTGGTGATACATATATAAAAACCAAAAACGGAGAAATTGTGATCCGGGCAGGAATGAAAGTCGTAATCGGATGGATAGTATTTGCATTATTGTGTGTCGGTTATGTATATGCATTTTTTATCAGAGAACCAAAGGCTGAGCCGGGCGCAGATAATACTGTCGAGCTTGAGATTCCGGAAAATGCATCATATAAGAAAAGCAATGTTTCAGAGATCAATGATCTGGTAAGTAAGTATCTTACAGCAAAAGTAGCCTGTGATCAGGCAACACTTCAGTCGTTAGTTACAGATCCGACAGAATTTGATGATATGTCAGTGCTGGAAAGTTCTGCCAAATATCTGAAAGGCTTTGAAGATACGACCTGCTATCTTGCAGATGGCTATGCAGAAGGCGAGTATGTAGTGGTAGAATTGTCCTATATGGATATTGCAGATGTAGAATCAAAACCGCTTGATATTGTGACCTTCTATATTATAAAGGATAAGGATGGTTCCTATAAGATTGATAATGGGGAACTGTCAAATGCGCAGCTTTCTTATCTGAATAGCTTTAAGGCATCAAAGGATATTCAGGATATCTATGTTCATGTAAAGGAAAATACAGAATATCTGTTGGATACCGATAAGACATTCCGGGCATTTTATGATCTGATCAGCAAGCCGGCTACAACAGAGAATACTGCAGCTACACCGGAAGATGCACAGTAAATGGAAGGCGTTATCCGGTTTTATAAATAAGAGAAACGGGTTCGGTGTAATTTGGTAGATATGAAGTAATGTAAAAGTTCCGTAAAAGAATCCTTATGGTATGACAGGATTCCGGTACGGAACTTTTCTGCGTTGTTATTTATATAGAAGTTACAGGTGGCAGTGCCGTTATCTGCTTAAATGGCATTTTCTTCATTTTCAGGAGATACAATACCGATGTCGATTCCACGGGCCTGTACCGGAGTGGAGAATACGATCTGTGTTTCTGTATTTCCGAATCGCTGTAGCTGTCCGATAAAAGAATCCAGCTCCATCGTACTTGGGAAGCAGACCTTTATCAACATGGAGTAAGCACCGGTCACGCAATTACATTCCAGCACATTCGGACAAGCATCGATAAAAGGATAAAAAGTCGGTTTCTGTTTCGGATCGAGTGCCATGTGTATAAATGCGGTAATGTGATACCCCAGAGCTTCCGGGTTGATGCCTGCATGGTATCCGGTGATCACACCTGCCTTTTCCATCCGGTCGATTCTTGCGGATACCGCAGGAGAGGAGAGAAATACTTTATTTGCCAGATACTTTAAAGGGGTTCTGGCATTGTGCTGTAATAAATGTAATATTTTCTTATCGATATTATCCATATATTCACGTCCTTTATAAAATGTTATAACTTCAGCTTCTAAATTTAGATACAAAAAAAGGTGCGTTTCCGTAGAAACACACCTTTGCGTTTGCTTTATTATACGTCGGGAAAAGAGAAAAAACAAGCCCCGAAATTGAAAAGTTGTAATTGTTTACTTTTAATGGTCAGAATGGTATGATTAAAAAGATATGGTTATAAAGAAAACAGATAAAAAAGAGCGGCGAGAAAGCTGTAACAGAGAGACAGAACAGGAAGGGTCATGATATGGCAGAAGGCATTCGAATCAATAAATATCTGAGCGAAGCTGGTATTTGTTCCAGACGTGCTGCAGATGAATATATATTAAAGGGCAGGATCACAATAAATGGGGAGCCTGCGGAGATGGGACAGAAGATAGAGGCAAATGACAGGGTAATGGTTGATGGAAAGCCTGTAAGAAAGCGTGAAGAGACAGTTATTCTTGCATACAATAAACCATTGGGACTGACCTGTACGGCAAGTCATGATGATCCGGATAATATCTTCGATCATATAAAATATCCGATCCGATTGCAGTATGTAGGAAGATTAGATAAGGATTCACAGGGATTACTGCTTCTGACAAACGATGGAGATCTGTCAAACAGTATCCAGAAGTCAGTCAATAATCATGAGAAGGAATACCGTGTCCGCGTGAATAAGCCGATCACAGATGAATTTTTAACACAGATGGCGGCAGGTGTTCCGATTCTTGATACGGTGACAAAAAAATGTCGTCTGTATAAGATCGATAATTATTCCTTTAAGATCATAATTACACAGGGGCTAAATCGCCAGATCCGTCGAATGTGCGAATACTTTGGATACAAGGTCGTAAATCTGAAACGGCTTCGAGTGATCAATATTCGTCTGGGAAATCTGAGACCGGGTGAGTACCGCCATTTGACAAACGAAGAAGAAACAGAACTCAGACGTTTAGTGGAACGAAAAGAAGAAGTAAAAACAAAGCGGGAAGAAGCACAGCCGGATAATAAAAATGAACAGAATGTTGTTGGAAACAAGAGGTATGTCAGTTGGAAAAGAGAGACAGGATCAAAGAATTAGTTGAAAAACTGAATGAGGCATCAAGAAAATACTATCAGGAAGATACCGAGATCATGAGCAATCTGGAATATGATGCCTTGTATGATGAACTGGTAGAACTTGAAAAAGAGACAGGAATCGTAATGTCGAACAGTCCGACGGTTCATGTCGGATATGAGATTGTAAGCGAGCTTCCGAAAGAGGCTCATGAGCATCCAATGCTTTCTCTGGATAAGACCAAGAGTGTGGAAGCACTGGCAGCATGGCTTGGCACACATCAGGGTGTGATCTCATGGAAGTTAGATGGTCTTACCGTTGTCCTTACCTATGAGAATGGTACGCTTGTAAAAGCAGTAACCAGAGGAAATGGCTTAGAGGGCGAGGTTATAACGAACAACGCAAGAGTATTTGCAAATATTCCGAAAGAGATTCCATATAAGGGTAAGTTGACGATCCGTGGAGAGGCAGTTATCAAGTATTCAGATTTTGAGAAGATAAATGAGCAGATCGCAGATGCAGATGCAAAATATAAAAACCCGAGAAACTTATGCAGCGGCTCTGTCAGACAGCTGAATAACCGAATCACAAAAGAGAGAAACGTACATTTCTTTGCCTTTAATCTGGTGGATGGAGAAGATGTGGACTTTAAGAATTCCTTTTCCTATGAATTAGACTGGCTGGAGCAGCAAGGCTTTGATGTCGTAGAGCATTATCTGATCGATGCTGATAAGCTTCCGGAGCGTGTTGCCCAGTTTGCAGAACAGATCGAGAAGAACGATTTTCCATCGGATGGTCTGGTACTGGTGTTAGAGGATCTTGCATATGGAAAGAGTCTCGGTAGAACAGCGAAGTTCCCAAGAGACAGTATGGCATTCAAATGGGCGGATGAACAGGCAGTGACCCATCTGCAGTATGTGGAGTGGAGCCCTTCCAGAACGGGACTTATCAATCCGGTTGCGGTATTTGATCCGGTGTCCCTTGAAGGAACAACAGTCAGCCGCGCAAGTATCCATAATGTCAGTATCCTTCGGTCGTTGCAGCTTGGAATTGGAGATGAGATCTCGGTCTATAAGGCAAATATGATCATTCCGCAGATTGCCGAAAATCATACCAGAAGTGGAAATGTACCGATCCCGGAATCCTGTCCTGCCTGTGGTGGCCTGACAAAGATCGTGACGGAGGGAGAGGGTGTAGATCAGGTAGAGACCCTTTATTGTACCAATGAATTCTGTCCTGCAAAGAAGTTAAAATCATTTGCGCATTTTGTAGCCAGAAATGCAATGAATATTGACGGCCTCTCAGAAGCCACGATTGATAAATTTATCGAACAGGGATATCTGGATCATTTGGATGATCTCTATCACCTGAATCGTTATGAAGAAGAGATCGTTGAGTTGGAAGGCTTTGGAGAGAAGTCTTATGCGAAGCTGATCCAGGCTGTTGATACATCCAGACATACAACAATGAACCGCTTTGTCTATGGCCTTGGAATTCCGGGTGTCGGAGATGCAACAGCGAAGCTGATCTGCAAACATTTTAAAAATAACCTGGATCAGATCATGCATGCGGATGTAGAAGCATATACAGAGATTGATGGAATCGGAACAGTGATCGCGGAGGAAATTGTAAGATATTTTAAAAATCCGTCGAATTGTGCTATTATAGATAAGTTACTTCATGAATTAGAGTTTGAAGCAGAGACCGAGACTGTACCGCAGACACTTGCAGGTATTACCTTTGTAATAACCGGAAGTCTGGAGCAGTTTGCAAACCGGGATGAGATGAAGCAGTATATCGAAGACCGGGGTGGAAAGGTAGCAGGTTCCGTATCATCAAAGACCGGATATCTGGTCAATAACGATGTGACCTCTACGTCTTCAAAGAATAAAAAAGCACAGAGTCTGGGAATACCGATTATTTCAGAGACACAGTTTCTGGAACAGTTTTCCTGAGAATATAGAAACAGATAAATGGCAGTTGAAACAGAAAGGACTTGATAGAAAATGCCAATTAGAGTAGACGATGATTTACCCGTAAAGAAAATACTGGAGGATGAGAATATCTTCGTGATGGGTTCAGACAGAGCCATCCGTCAGGATATCCGTCCGCTTGATATATTGATATTAAATCTGATGCCTTTGAAGCAGGATGCAGAATTACAGCTTATGAGAAGCCTGTCAAATACACCGCTCCAGGTGAATATTTCCCTGATCCGTACGATGACATACGAATCAAAGCATGCGCCGAAGGGACATCTGGAACGGTTCTACACTGATTTTTCCAGCATCAAAGACCGAAAATGGGATGGATTCATCATCACGGGAGCACCGATCGAGAAGATGGAATTTGAAGATGTGGAATACTGGGATGAATTAAAAGAGATCATGGACTGGTCAGAGAAAAACGTAACATCCACGATCCATATCTGCTGGGGCGCGCAGGCAGGTCTGTACTATCGGTACGGGGTGCAGAAGCATGAGTTGGATAAGAAATTATCAGGAATCTATATGCATCATACCTTCCACAGAAAGACACCGCTTGTTCGTGGGTTTGATGATATCTTCTATGTACCGCATTCCAGATATACAGGTGTCGATAAAGATGAGATCGTAAAAAATCCGCATCTGGAGATCGTAGCGGAGTCCGATGAGGCAGGACCTTATCTGATCATTGGCGATGAAGGAAAGAATATTTTCGTAACAGGACATCCGGAATATGATATTCTGACGCTGGATAAAGAATATAAGCGTGACCTTGCAAAGGGGCTGAATCCCGATATTCCGGTAAATTATTATCCGGACAACGATCCGAGCAAGACACCGATCAAATCCTGGCGTTGCCATGCCAATACTTTATATGCAAATTGGCTGAATTATTATGTCTACCAGATAACCCCATATCTGTGGACAGAGAAGAAAGGAAACAAATAATATCTCCACAGCTAAAGACATTGTTATATTTTGTGATTTTCGTATTGCTTTTCGGGCAGATGGAGATTACACGGAGATTTTACATGATTATATGGAGATGAAACAGATGAAAAAACAAATGAGACTGTTGCTGTGTTGCCTTATATTTGTATTGATGGCATCCGGTGTGTCATTTACCGCAGAAGCAGCAACACCAAAGAAAACAAAACTGACGCAGGACGAGGAAACACATACATTTTCAAATGCAAAGGATGGATCATTCCGGTATGATTATGCTGTAAAGTCTGATTATTACAGAGGCGTGGCGGTCGATGAGAGTACAAAGATCCGTTATATACTGATCGATTACGGTGACAGATTATGGGCAGTTGTAGCAGATGGAGACAGTGAGTGGACCGGTTCCTATGATACTTCTTCTTATCTTGCCAATATGTCCACAAGCTTTAAGCCATCTACAACGAAGACGGTACTTCAGATCAAGAAGAATAAGACGGGAAATACATATCTGGAAAATGGCTTTTATTATGCAGATGATTATTCGATCCTGACAACCGGATTTTCCATGGATACTTATTATATCAATGGGGCAAAGGCAAAGGGCGTAAAAGAGATCGACGGTGTTTATTACTTCTTCCAGAAGGGAAAACAGGTGACAAAGACCGGTTGGTACCAATCCGGCAAGACATATGTCTATGTATCAAAGAAGCAGGTGAAATATCGTTTTAACGGTCTCGTTTGTTATCAGTACAAGGCAAGTGGTAAGAAGCGTGTTACAAACAAGTTTCTTACGATCAATGATGTAGAGTATCGATTTGATAAAGCCGGGAATCTGGAACAGGGCTTTCAGGAAATAGCCGGAGAGTACTATTATTTTCAGGATGGACGCGCAAGAATCAACTATTATAAAAAAGTTGGAAAATACGGCTATTATTTTGGAGCGGACGGAAAAGCGGTAAGAAATACATGGGTGAAGCTTAAGAAGATAGATCGCTATTTTGCGGCAAGTGGACATAATACCAGAATCTTCTATGCGGCTGATTATACAAAGGCAGATAAAGCCGGAAGATATATGCTTTATAAGAACAAGAAATGGTCATATGCGGCAGATGGAATCCATAAGATCAATGGGGTATATTATTACTTTAAGAAGTCGAAGCTTGGAACAACGTCCTGTTGGTATGATAAGAATGACACAACCTCTTATTATATGAAGAAAGGCACGGTTCTTTACAAACGTGTTTACAAAGATAATACATATAGATTTTATCAACTGATAAATAACAAATGGAAGAAAGCAAAGAATATCTGGACTCCTGCAAAGAAAGGCGAGATTCATTATTATAATGAAGATGGAGTGCTGCAGTACAAGTATTTTACCGAAAAATATAAGACCGGTGCTTATCAGAAAACAATGTGGTGTCATAACACAGATACAAACAGATGGCAGAAAATGAAGAATATGCTCGTGTCATACAAAACATATTATTACTATGCCGGTTTGGACGGCAAGCTGTTAACAGGGGAAGGCTGGCATACGATAGATGACTGGTCAGCAGTGTATACAGATGCTGCAGGCAAAGTGTCCAAGTATATATATTATGATGCGGAGCAGGATTGTTCTGTCTATAAGCAGGGAATATATCTGAATGAACCTGTGACCGGGCTTGTAACAGTACAGATAAATGGTAAAGATGTATACTATCTGATCGGTGAAAGCGGAACCGCAACGACCGGTAGTCAGGAGATCGGTAATTATATCTATGATTTTGATCGTTATGGAAGAGCATATACAAGACGGCTTGAGGGCACACTCTATTGGAATACCGATGAATGGATGGCACGAGTGATCAATACATATCTCGGTAAGACAAATATCCCATGTAATGTATTTGCCGATCAGGCATATGCACTTGCCGGCGGAGATAATCCTGTTTTTAAGTTGGCTGTGAAATATACAGATGAGGTGACAGGTGGTATTATTCTGGATCGTATGTATACAGGAACGGAATGGGGCGGTACTGCGACGATTTCAGCTAAGCTGACACTTTCAGATGGTACGAATTGGTTAGAACCTGATTCAGTTGTACTGAATTCGAATGTAACACCATTTTCATATGATGCACTTACTCCGGGAGATATGATCATATATTATAAGGGTAAGAGTAAAGAAGCCAGCCATGTATCGTTATATCTTGGTAAATTTGAAAATGCACAGGCAGTAAAGGATTATCTTGTGAAGATAGGAATATCCAAGAAGAAAGCAGAAGCTTGTGTAAAAGACTGGGGTACTTATTATGGAAATGACGGAACCTACTGGTGTATCCATGGCGGCATGGGTAAGACGAGTCAGGTGTATATCAGTAACAGCGTCTATTGCATACCAGCTTCTAACAATACAAATACATATGCAAGAAAGATTGTAAATGTTATTGATCTGTCTCTTATACACATCTCCGAG
>ENA-OZEM01000893-OZEM01000893.1-human-gut-metagenome-genome-assembly--contig:-NODE-893-length-11821-cov-5.091450_pt1 | contig 11821 bp, 4 predicted proteins | sample MGYA00245069_ERZ653611 | MGnify/ENA primary metagenome ERZ653611 (study PRJEB26926, sample SAMN06165006) | human gut metagenome | biome: ENVO:00009003; feature: ENVO:2100002; material: ENVO:00002003... | reverse complement strand
GCGTCAGATGTGTATAAGAGACAGGAATACAACAGTCTTTCATTAAATTTTACACAAAACTCAAATCAACCCCATGCTAATAGATTATCTTGATTAATTTAATAGATTTTAATCGTCAAAACCTTTTTGTATGATATTTACGAAATTTATCCCCCTATTGATTCATACAAGGAGTTAACTATGAGTTTAAAATGCCCTTTTTCGCATTTATCTACTACAAACTTGACTATGGGCAATGGCGCTCCGGTAGCTGACAACCAAAACAGTTTAACTGCCGGTCCTCGCGGTCCATTACTTTCTCAAGATTTATGGCTTAATGAAAAATTAGCTGATTTCGTACGTGAGGTTATTCCTGAGCGTCGTATGCACGCTAAAGGCTCCGGTGCATTTGGTACCTTTACTGTCACACACGACATTACTCAATATACTCGCGCAAAAATTTTCAGCGAAGTAGGCAAGAAAACAGAAATGTTCGCACGCTTTACCACTGTTGCGGGTGAACGTGGTGCAGCTGATGCTGAACGTGATATTCGTGGTTTCGCATTAAAATTTTATACTGAGGAAGGTAACTGGGACTTAGTGGGTAACAACACACCGGTATTCTTCTTACGTGATCCTCGTAAATTCCCAGATTTAAACAAAGCAGTAAAACGCGATCCACGTACCAATATGCGTTCAGCTACTAACAACTGGGATTTTTGGACATTATTACCTGAAGCATTACACCAAGTAACTATTGTAATGAGTGAGCGTGGCATTCCTGCAAGCTATCGCCATATGCATGGATTTGGTTCACACACTTACAGTTTTTGGAATGAGGCTGGTGAGCGTTTCTGGGTGAAATTCCACTTCCGTACTCAACAAGGTATTAAAAATTTAACCGATGCAGAAGCTGCGGCTGTTATCGCCAATGATCGTGAAAGTCATCAACGCGATTTATATGAAGCAATCGAACGTGGTGATTTCCCTAAATGGACATTATATGTACAAATCATGCCTGAAGCAGATGCTGAAAAAGTACCTTATCATCCATTCGATTTAACTAAAGTGTGGCCGAAAAAAGATTATCCGTTAATTGAGGTAGGAGAGTTTGAGCTTAACCGTAATCCTGAAAACTTCTTTGCTGACGTAGAGCAATCTGCATTTGCACCAAGCAATTTAGTTCCAGGTATCGGTGCAAGCCCAGATAAAATGTTACAAGCTCGTTTATTCAACTATGCAGATGCGCAACGTTATCGTTTAGGTGTGAACTATCGTCAAATTCCAGTAAACCGTCCACGTTGCCCTGTTCATAGCAACCAACGTGATGGACAAGGTCGTGTAGATGGTAACTATGGCAGCCTACCGCACTACGAGCCAAACAGCTTCAGCCAATGGCAACAACAACCAGACTTTGCTGAACCACCACTTCGCATTAATGGTGATGCAGCACACTGGGATTATCGGAACGATGATAACGACTACTTCAGCCAACCACGTGCATTATTTAACTTAATGAATCCAGAGCAAAAACAAGCATTGTTCAACAATACTGCAGCGGCTATGGGCGATGCACCTGAGTTCATCAAATACCGTCATATCCGTAACTGCTACTGGTGTGAGCCAGCATATGGCGATGGCGTTGCAAAAGCATTGGGCTTAACCGTTGAAGATGCATTAAAAGCACGTGAAACTGACCCAGCATTAGGTCAAGGTGGATTGTTATAAGTGCGGTCAATTTTATAGGCAGATTTTAAATCTAAAAATAAAGGCGGGATATCCCGCCTTTATTGTGCCTATCAAAGTTTATTTCCAAATTCGATGATCTAATACTCGTTTTTTAATTTCAGGATAGAGGTCAATTTTAAATTCAGGCTCTTTTCCTTGTTTTAATTGACGCTGATAGTCTTTCATTAACTTCCACACAATCGGGGAAAGTAAAACAATCGCGACTAAGTTAATAATTGCCATCACAGCCATCACCGTATCCGCAAAATTCCACACGACATTGCCTGATTTTACTGAACCGAAATAAACAAAGAACAATACCGATAAGCGGAAGAACCATACAAACCAAGGTTTATTTTTAATAAAGCGAATGTTACTTTCCGCATAAGCATAGTTACCAATGATAGAAGAATAAGCGAAAAGCAATAAGATGAAAGCTAAGAAGTGTACGCCAAATTCACCTACATGATAACGCAATGCATTTTGCGTTAAGGAAATACTTTTCAGTGTTTCACTGCCGTAATTATCTGAAAGCAGAATAATCACTGCCGTACAAGTACAGACAATCATGGTATCCACAAACACACCGAGCATTTGCACTAAACCTTGGCTAACAGGGTGTTTTACGTGAGCTGCAGCAGCCGCATTTGGTGCAGAGCCCATCCCGGCTTCATTAGAGAATAATCCTCGTTTAATCCCCATCATCATCGCTTTAGAGACCAAAGCACCAAACATCCCACCAGCGGCAGATTGAAAAGTAAAGGCACTTTTATAAATATTGGCAATTACAGTCGGGATTATATCAATATGCATACCTAAAATAATTACCGCCATGATTAAATAAAAGAGTGCCATCATCGGCACTACGCTACTAGAAATGGTCGCAATACGTTTTACGCCACCGAAAATAATGGCGGCGGTCAATATCACTAAAACAAGACCAACATATTCACCTTGCCAATTCCAAGCATTTTTCGTTGCTTCCACAATTGAGTTTGCTTGTACTGAATTAAATGCAAAACCAAAGGTGAAAATCAGTGATAGGGCAAACGCTACCGCTAAGCATCGAGATTTTAAACCTTGTGTAATATAGTAGGCTGGGCCACCACGAAAAGAGCCATCTTTATCTTGAATTTTGAATACCTGTGCTAAAGTCGATTCTGCAAAAGCACTCGACATCCCAATAAATGCAGTTACCCACATCCAGAACACCGCACCTTCACCACCAAGTGCAATGGCTGTTGCTACACCACTGATATTACCCACGCCAACTCGACTTGCTAGCCCCGTTGCAAAAGCTTGGAATGGCGTTAAAGAATTACCTTCTGCTGCACGCCCAAACCACATTTCACGTATACTAGCCGGGAAAAGACGTAGCTGTACTAAGCCTGTCGTAATCGTAAAAAATAGACCTACACCTAATAAAATAACAATGGTGATATTCCACAATGGCTCATCAAGATGTTCGATAACCCATGTTAATCCTTGTTCAATCCAGTTCCCTAATTCTGTCAGCATAAAAACCTCATAAAAAAATCAATCTCCTGATTGTAGAGTGATAAAAGAAAAAATCCAGTTTTCTTAGAAAAAAGCTGGATTTTTATCCCATAAAACAAAGTTTATTCAAATTTTTACTCTATTTTTAGATTAAATCTATTCACGCTTTAAAAATAACGCAGCCGCACCTCTAACACCACCTGAATCACCATGTTTTGCTTTTTTAATTGGTGGCACTTTAGCACTACGCATTAAGTGTGGAGGCAAAGCTTTGGGTAAGGCTTCATAAAGATAATCAAAATTCGATAAGCCACCACCCAGCACAATCATATGCGGATCAAATGCCGTGATAATATTGCCAATAGAAATCGCCGCTAATTCAACAAAAATACGAACAAAATCAACCGCACTTTCCTCTTTCGCATAAAAGCGATCGATAATCTCTTTGGCTGATAACTCTTCCCCTTTTAAATCACGGTACAACATTTCAAAGCCGCGACCAGAAATATACGTATCTAAACAAGCCTGATTGCCACAACCACATTGGTAAATTGGCGCTTTATCCCAGCCTAATAATTTTAAGGCATGATAATTTAATTGAAGGTGGCCTAACTCCCCTGCCATCCCGACTTGTCCTGAGTGAATTTTGCCATTAATTACAAAACCACCACCAAAGCCTGTCCCCAAAATAAGCCCTAATACAGAAGGATATTGAGTATTTTCCTCATCACAAGCTTCCGAGAGCGCAAAGCAATTTGCATCATTTTCCGCCCGTACTTCACGACCTAAAACTCGTTCAAGATCGGCTAAAATGGGCTTATTATCTGCAACACGAATATTCGTCACTTCAGCAAGCCCAGTTGTTAAATTAACAAATCCAGGCAAACCTAAACCTACTGTGCCTTTTTCACCAAAGTGGGTATCAGCACGTTCTACTAGCGTTTTGATCGCCTGTAACCAATCTTGGTAATCTGTTTGTGGCGTTGGCACGCGTTCAGTATAACGTTTTTCTAATTTTTCATTAAAAGCAGCCAATTCAATCTTTGTGCCACCGATATCAATACCGTAATACATATTGTCTCCTTAAAGAGCGGTCAAAATTAACAGAATTTTCTCACCGTATTTTCCTTGATATTTTAATGAAAATCTATGACAAAAATCATATTTTAAATAAACACTGAAAAATAAAAAAAGACTGGTTTTATCTCTAAAACCAGTCTTTAACTATTATCTAATAGATATTATTACTAAATGGCTATTACCATTGGTAACCAACACCTACAGAACCACCCACATCACCTTGGGTATTGGCATTACCTTGAAGTTTCAAGATAACTTTACCATTATCACTTGAACGTGAATAACCAATTGCTAGTGCATTTTGACCTTTGAAGGTACCTGCTGATGCTGCAACCATTGATTTACCCGGTAAGTAAACTTGTGGTAAACCAGCTGCGGCATTCGCACCGGCAATTCCTGCACGAGCTTCTTTATTGATCTTATTCATCTTACCGTAAACATCACCAAATTTATTGTCAATGTTTTGAACAGCTCGATGTAATTGTGAACCATTAACTGCATCTTTTGATGTCGCGTTAACTGCACCGTCTTTCACGTTAGTAATTTTTTGGTTACCCGCATTAACACCGTTATTGGTTACGCTAGGTCCTTTACCATTATTGGTTGTAATACCGTTATTATCAACTCGGGTTCCACCAACATTCACACTACCATTGTTATCAAGTGTAACATTGTTAGCTAACTGAACTTTTAACCCATTCTTACCATCATTAGTAATACGGATATTATCTTTAGAGGTTGCATCTTTTGCACCACCTTTGATATTCAAGTTAGAACCAAGAGTACGATTAACTGTTTTACCATCGTCGCCGGTAAATTTCAAGCCATCATCCAAAGTTGCTACTTCACGAGTATTATTGTTGCTATCTGTATATTTAATACGTTCAACAGGTTTACCCGCATCTTTCTCATTTACAGTTGTTGTACCGTTTTCGGTTCTTACTGTAATTGATGGAGATTTACCATCTGCACCTTTAGGACCAGTTAAGCCGATAGAACCATCTTTGCCGTTAATCACGACTGATGAACCATCTTTACCGTTTACGCCGACTTTACCATCAACGCCAGGTTTACCATCTTTACCAACTGAACCAACTGTCACAGAATCAGATTTCAAGTCTTTATCTAAACCGATAACCACTTTACCATCTTTAGTCATCGTTTTGATGTTAGTTGCATCATAACGATCATCAGCTTTAGTACCTTCACCCACAATCTCAAGTTTCTCACCTAAGTTTTTGTGAATATCAGCACCGGATTGCGCACCAAAGTCTAAACCTTTATTAGTAAGCTCTACTTTAGTGTTGTGCAATTGTGAACCGTTTACAGCATCTTTAGATGTTGCACTAATATCACCATCTGCAACATTTACTACTTTATTACCGCCGTTATCTAAACCTTTATTGGTTAAGGTAACGTTAGTTTTACCACCTTCAGCTGCTTTGATAGTAATTCCACCATCATTCATTTTGGTGTTACCTGTTGTCACGGAGGTAAAGTCAACATCATCTTTAGTTGCAACAGTATAGGTTGTACTGCCATCTGGATTCTTATCTGATGTCACATTAACGTTTTTGCCTGCAGCTACTTTAGTTGTAGCTTGAGCAATACCGTCTTTCAACTGTTTAACATTCACAGCATCAGTGTCATCTTCACCGGCTTTAACATGAGTAATGTTATTGCCAGCAACGCTTACGTTACCACCAGAAATAGTTGTTCCACCATCTTTGAACTCGATTTTTTGACCATCTTTATTTGAGATAGAATCAATATTTTTCAAGTCTTTAGCAAGTTGAACTTCTAAGGTACCTTTACCATCAGCTTTAACATTAACATTACCTGCTGCTGATTCAAATTTTTCAGATGCAGCTTTGTCAACACCTTCGCCTTTAATAGTAACTAAAGAATTTAATTTATGGCTATTCTCCACTTCATTATTGCCTGTAAATCTCAAGCCATCGTTAAGTGTTGCCACTTCTTCTTTATCACCATTTGGTTTTTCGTAAACGATGCGAGTTTTGGTTTCACCATCTTTACCATCGTTACCATCAAGACCTGCTTTGCCTTGTGCAACGGTGATCTTACCGTTAGAACCATCTTTACCGTTGATGCCGATAGTACCGTCTTTACCGTTTAAGGCAATGCCGTCTTTACCATCTTCACCTTTCAGACCGATAGTGCCATCTTTACCGTTGATAGAGATACCATCTTTACCATTTTCACCTTTAACAGTGATAGTACCTGGTTCTTTATCATTACCAATGGTTACGTCTTTGTTTAAGCCAACTTGTAATTTCGCTTTACCGTCTTCTTCGATAACTTTAGTGGTTACACTACCGTCACCTTTAACTGTTACAGTTTCACCAAGTTTAGCTTTAACATCGTTACCATTTTCGTCGGTTAAACCAAAACCACTATCAGTGATATTGCTGATGCTTTCTTTTAAGTCACCTACATTAACTGCATTGTTTAATGTGTCGCCTTCAGCATCTTTTAACGCAACTTTAGTTCCATCTTTTTTCAAGCCACTATCAACATTTGTGATCTGTTTATCACCTGCATTGATACCACCTTTAGTAACGCTTGGGCCTCCAGTGATAGTTAAACCACCATTGTTCAATGCTGTATCGCCAATAGTTACAGAACCATCTTGAGTTAAGTTTACATCTTTAGCTAATTGAACTTTCAACTTGCCATTGTCGTTATTCACACCAATGTTGTTTTCAGTCAATTGGTCTTTATCCGCGCCACCAACGATATCAACCTGTTGGTTAAGTTTTTTCGCGATAACTTTAGACGAATCTGTTTGACCATCATCACCTGCGAATTTCAGACCATCATTAAGTGTTGCAACATCTTCTTTGATGGTTTTATTTGGATCTTTTGGATCTTTATATTCGTAAACGATACGGTTTTTAGTTTCACCAGCTGCGCCATCAACACCTGCAGGGCCTTGATCACCTTTGATAGAAACGCCGTTTGCACCGTCTTTACCATTTAAGCCAATAGAACCATCTTTACCGTTGAGCACAACTGCAGAACCGTCTTTACCGTTCACACCAATTTGTCCATCAACGCCATCTTTACCAGGTTCGCCTTTTTGACCAACCGTTACTTTATCTGCAGTAATATCTTTTGCTAGACCAACAACAACTTTGCCATCTTTAGTCATGGTTTTGATGTTAGTTGCATCATAGCGATCATCAGCTTCAGTTCCCTCACCTACAATCTCAAGTTTTTCACCCAAGTTTTTGTGGATAACTTCAGTCGATTGTGTACCAAAATTTAAACCTTTTTTAGTTAAATTATTGGTAACCTGATCGCCAGTAGCTTTTAATTGTTCTTCCGTTGCCGCACGTCCTTTAGTGGCAAAATCAGAACCATCAATAGTTTTGTTAGTTAAGCCAGTAATATCACCAGTTTTCGCATCCAATTTGATTGAATTGTCACCTGCAACATTAACAACTTGATCTCCAGCAAATTCAACTTTACCGTTACCATCTTTGTTCGTGATTGAAGTGATGTCTTTCAATGCACCTTCAACATTCACTTTGTATGGATCTGCGCTTGTACCAACACCTGTTACAGTTGTGTTCTTACCATTTTCAATAATGGTTTTAGAGCCTTTTAACTGTTTAACGGTTACAACATCATTATCATCTGTACCCTCTTGGACATTTTTGATTTGCTTGTTGCCACCATCAATACCGTCTTTAGTAATGCTTGGACCGTTATTGATTGTTAAACCATCTTTGTTAATGTTTAGAGTGTTATCACCAAACTTAATTGAACCATCGTTAGTTAAGTCGATATCTTTAGACAATTGAACATTTAACTTACCATCTTTGCTATTCACGCCGATGTTGTTATCAGTTAATTTATCTTTATCTGCACCACCAATGATATCTAACTGCTCATTTAATTTCTTAGCAATAACTGTGCTGTCATCACCTTTAAATTTCAAGCCGTCTTCCATGGTTGCAACAGTATGTTTGCCTTTGCCATCTTCGTAAACAACACGAGAGATGCCATCTGCACCATTTTTACCATCAACACCATCGACACCTTTCTCGACTTGGATATCTACGCGGTTTTTACCATCTTTACCATTAGTACCATCTTTACCATTTAAGCCGATTTTGCCGTCTTTACCATCTTTACCGGTAACAACAACATTTTCAACTTCAATATCTTTGTTTAATGAGTAAGTATAAGTGTGGTTATCACCATTAATTTGTTGTTTAACGGTTAAGTTTTTACCCGCATCAAAGTTTACAACTGCTCCCGGTTTCACTTTAGTTGCGGTTGATGTACCTTCAAGTTCACCCGTTGATTTAGTTGCATTCGCTAACCAACCACTGTTATTGATTGCATCAACAACAGTTTTCACAGTTGCTAAGCCATCATTACCATTGACACCAGTTTTACCATCTACACCATTTGTGATATTACCAGTCTTCACATCATACTTGACCACACCATTTTCAGCTACTGATGCAGTGGTGAAGTTACCATCAGTGAAATCTAAACCTTTATTTAATGTGACAGTTTGCTCATTTGCACCATTTGCTTTGTATTTAATATTAAATGCATCAGCTCCCGGTACATTCGCTTTTACTTTATATGTAGTACGACCTACAGCATCAGTTGTATTCGTTACAGTAACAGAACTATCAGCGGCTTCAACGATGGTTCCTAAACCAGTAATCACTTTTTTGCCATCATTATTGATGTTAGAAAGATCATTTTTAGCCACACCAGTAATCGTTGCTGTCATACCATTAACAACATTACCTTTACCATCTGTGTAAGTTAAACTTACATTACCATCGTTACCTACTGCATAAGTAGTGTTAGTAATATGTTTTTCATCATCTAAATTAGCAACAGTTTTATCACCATATTTAATACGATCTCCCTCGTATTTAATTGTGGTATTACTAGTGTTATCGCCAAGTTTAATCTGTTTGGTTTCAACACTGTTTAAACCTTTAAGATCTTTTGCTAATTTAATTGCTAAACCACCTGTAGCAGCACTTGGATTGCTCTCACCAATAACACCAATATTGTTATCAGATAGATTGTTTTTATCAGCACCACCAGTGACATTTAATGTTTCGCCTAATTGACGATTTACTGTTACATCTGCATTATCACCTTTAAAGTTTAAACCTTTAGCAATATTCTCTGCATTCTTGGTGATATTTTGCGCATTTTTAGTAATGTTTTGTGCATTATTTGCGATATTATTCGCATTGTTAGTCACATTTTGGTTAGTTGCATGAAGCTGTGAACCATTTACGGCATCTTTACTGTCTGCAGAAATTGTACCGTTTGATACATTAGTAATTTTCTTATCGCCAGCATTAATGCCATCTTTAGTTACGCTTGGACCATTTTTAATAGTTAAGCCTTTATCATCTAAAGAAGTATTGCCAGTAGTGACATTAGTGAAAGTGACATTTTCTTTTGTCGCAACGGTTAAGTTTTTCTCATTTTGAGTAATCTTAATGTTATTTCCAGCTATAAATGTAACGGTATCACCCATTGCAACTTTTTTCTCAGCATTACCGCTTACTTCACCGGTACCTGTTTTCGCTGCTGTAATTTTCCAGCCTTGCTCAACACGTGATGCTACGGCATATAATTGAGAACCATTAATCGCATCTGTTGAATCAGCTTCTACATGACCTGCAGCTACATTTTTAATTTGACGCTCGTTGCCTTTTTCACCCACACTAACAAAACGACCTGCGTCTTTTGCTTTACCAACAAAATTATAGGTGTGACTATCAATAGCTTTACTTGCTACTGTTTCAGTTGCATGCGAACCATCAGCTTTTGAGCTATCACCCAAGATCACTGAACCATTTGTCGCAGCGGTAATATTTGCACCAATTGCAACGGTATTGTTGCCATTTACTTTCGTATTATGGCCGATAGCAACTGAATCTACAGCAGCAGCGTTTGTTCCTGTTGATTCACCTAATGCAATAGAACCTGCACCTTGTGCACCTTTATTATCGTAGTTACTACCTTCAGTTGTTGGATCAATTGTTGATTTAACACTTACATAGTTGGTTTGTGCCAATTCAACCGCTTCTTTCACGTTATGAAGGGTTAGATTTTTGATATTAAAATCAGGTGCTTTATAAGAGTATCGACCTGTTGTATCAACGCTATAACCATTGTAATTTTCACCCGCAATTGATTTAGCAAGATTATCATTTACTTCAGATAATTGTTTAACATTTACCGCATCAGTATCTTCACGACCTGCAGCAAGATTCACTAAACGACGCTCTTTACCTTTATTTGCAATCGCAACTACACCGTTTTCAATTTCAAAGCCATCATTCGTATATTTTGCATTTTTATTTTTGATGTCTTCTTGATTGATAATGGTGCCATTACCCAAAGCTAATGAGTTATTCGCATTAGATTGAGCGCCTTCACCGATAGTCATTGCACCTTTTTTAGTTGCTTTAGAATCCTTACCAATAGTGATTACATTTTCATGTAAAGCTTGTGCATTGCTACCAAATGCGATTGAATTCTCTTTACTTGCATTAGCATGACTACCAAACGCAATTGCATCTGTTTTACGCGCTTTAGCTTCAACACCAAATGCAATTGAATTAGTTTCCCCACCTAAGGCGTTTGCACCAAATGCGATAGATGAATTACCTGTTGCTGTAGCAGTTGTACCAAAGGCAATAGCTTTATCTGCTGCATCAGCTGCACGAGAAACATCCTCACCTAAATAATCATCTCTTCCTTTATAATAAGAACCTGTTTTTGCTCCAGAACCAAACGCAAAGGAATCATCACCATTTGTTTTCGCACCAGTACCAATAGCTACCGAACGATCACCATTTGTCTGAGTATTATTCAAACCATCATATTTAGTTCTTTGAGCCTCACCTTCACCAGGTAAACCATCTAATGTTCTAGGTGATGTATTACCGATCGCAATTGATTGTTCACCATTCGCTGTTGCAGATGCACCAAATGCAAAACTTGCTTTTCCTTTTGCATAAGCAACAGAACCAATGGCTGCAGAATATTCACCAGTTGCAGCAGACTGACGCATCATCGCCAAAGAGTTAAATCCTGATGCACGAGCGGCTGTACCAATTGCTGTTGAACCAATACTATCCGCATGAGAGAAAGCACCAATTGAAGTAGCCAAACCACCTTTAGCTTGAGCATAGTCACCAATCGCAATACCATTTGATGAACCAACTGAAGTTAATACATCAGTCTGATTACCTATAGCAACACCATATGAAAATTTCCCAGCTGGTGAATAACTATCTGGAACTATCCCTGTACGATCTGCATTATCGTAAGATTTATTTCCTGGGTTTTTATAGTCGTAAGCCCAAGTATCATCAGCTGGTCTCCCATCTGGAAGGGTTTTAGGTTTTGCATTTGCGCCATATTCAGATGCATACCCACCATTCATACTACCAATTGCTACATATGCTGTCTCTTATACACATCTCCGAGCCCACGAGACATGCGCAGATCTCGT
>ENA-OZEM01000888-OZEM01000888.1-human-gut-metagenome-genome-assembly--contig:-NODE-888-length-11893-cov-5.045109_pt1 | contig 11893 bp, 12 predicted proteins | sample MGYA00245069_ERZ653611 | MGnify/ENA primary metagenome ERZ653611 (study PRJEB26926, sample SAMN06165006) | human gut metagenome | biome: ENVO:00009003; feature: ENVO:2100002; material: ENVO:00002003... | reverse complement strand
GTCGGCAGCGTCAGATGTGTATAAGAGACAGTGGCAGCTCTCCACAGCGAGGTGCCTGCCAACACCATCGACGGCGTCAAGCGCCGCGCCGGTGCAGGCATGGGTCGGTGCCAGGGCGGTTTCTGCGGCCCCCGCGTGCTGGAGCTTATAAGCCGCGAGCTGGGCATAGACCCCTTGGACATCCTGCAGGACAAGAACGGCTCGAACGTTCTGGTCAGCGAAACGAAGGTAGGAGGAAAGAGCAATGGTTGATCTGGTCATTATCGGCGGCGGCCCTGCGGGCCTTGCTGCTGCCTGCAAGGCATGGGAAAGCGGTCTGCGCGACATCCTCATTCTGGAGCGCGATAAAGAGCTGGGCGGCATTCTGAACCAGTGCATCCACAACGGCTTTGGTCTGCACCGCTTCGGCGAGCAGCTCACCGGCCCGGAGTATGCTGGGCGCTTTATTGCGATGCTCAAGAACACCGGCGTAAAGGTGCAGCTGGACACCATGGTGCTGGAAGTGCCCCCGGACAAAAAAGTGCACTGCGTCTCCAAGGAGTACGGCTACCAGATCATCGAAGCCAAGAGCATCGTGCTGGGCATGGGCTGCCGCGAGCGCACCCGTGGTGCCATCGGCACCCCGGGCACCCGCCCTGCCGGCGTGTACACCGCCGGTGCAGCACAGCGCTATGTGAACATGGAAGGCTATCTGGTCGGCAAGCGGGTGCTGATCCTCGGCAGCGGCGACATCGGCCTGATCATGGCACGCCGCATGACCCTTGAGGGTGCAAAGGTGCTGGCCTGCGTAGAGGTGATGCCCTACTCCGGCGGCCTGACCCGCAACATCGTGCAGTGCCTGAACGACTTTGACATCCCCCTGTACCTCTCCCACACCATCGTGGATATTCAGGGCAAGAACCGCGTAGAAAAGGCCATCGTGGCCGAGATCGGCCCCGACCGCAAGCCCATCCCCGGCACCGAGATGGAGTTTGATGTGGACACCATTCTGCTGAGCGTGGGTCTGATTCCTGAGAACGAACTGACCAAACAGGCCGGCATCGAGATGGACCCCCGCACCAAGGGCGCCATCGTGTACGAAAACATGGAGACCAGCATTCCCGGCGTGTTTGCCTGCGGCAACGTGGTGCAGGTGCACGATCTGGTGGACTTTGTTTCCGGCGAGAGCGAGCTGGCCGGTGTGGCTGCTGCCAACTACGTCCAGAACGGCCCCGTGGCCGAGGGACGTGTGCTGACCGTGAAGCCCGGCGCAGACCTTGGCTACACCCTGCCGCAGCGCATCCGTCTGGAAGGCGTGGAAAAGAGCACCAACGTGTCCTTCCGCGTCCGCCGCATCTGCGGCAAGAGCACCATCCTTGTCAAGAGCGGTGACACGGTGATCGCACGCTTTAAGCGCGACCGCCTTGCCCCCGGCGAGATGGAGCACATTGCCCTGCCCAAAGTGCTGCTGGACAGAGCCCCCGTGGACGAAGTGACCATTGAGATCGAGGAGGCATGAGCGATATGAAAGAAGTAATTTGCACCTGCTGCCCTCAGGGCTGCCATCTGCAGGTGGATGAGGCCAACGACTACAAGGTGACCGGCAACGGCTGCCCCAACGGCATCGCCTACGGCAAGGAAGAGCTGACCCACCCCACCCGCATCATCACCAGCACCGTGCGCGCCGAGGGCTGCCTGCACTCCCGCTGCCCGGTCAAGACCTCCAAGCCCGTGCCCAAGGGACAGATGGCTGAGGTTGTCGCTGCGCTGGACAGCGTGGTGCTGCACGCTCCCATCCATGTGGGTGATGTGGTGCTGACCAACGTCTGCGGCACCGGTGCTGACATTGTGACCTGCCGCGATATGGCATAAACTCCCCCTTTACTCCGACAGCATTTTTCAACCTTCCTATACACAACACCATAAACAAAGCAGCCGCTGCACCTTGCCGTGCAGCGGCTGCTTTGCGTGTAGGGAAATCCCCCTGTGTAAATACGATTGAGAATGGCCTCCGCTGAAGCCTTCACCCGGCTGTTGAACACTCTGCCGAAACTGCTCAGCCGGGCGTTTTGTCCTGCGCGGGCGCATCCTGCCAGAACAGCCATGTGGCGGCAAAGGCCACCCCGCCGGAAAGCGCCAGCAGCTCGGCGTAGGGCAGAATGTAGCCGCCCACGATCAGAAAACCCGGCAGACCGGTAACGCCGTAGGCCGTTGCGCCGATGCCCGTTACCGTACCGAACCACGCCCCCACCGCGCCGCCCACCATAGCGCAGACGAACGGCCGGACATAGCGCAGGTTCACGCCGAAGATGGCGGGCTCGGTGATGCCAAGGGCTGCGGACAGCGCCGAAGGGATGGCAACGGTCTTGTTTTTGGGGTCGCGGGTCTTAAAGGCGACCGCAAGACAGGCACCGCACTGGGCAAAGTTTGCAGCAGAGGCAATGGGCATCCAGATATTCAGGCTGCCCGCAGAGAGCAGCCCCGCTTCGATGACGTTATACATGTGGTGCAGGCCGCAGACCACCGTAACGGGATACAGCGCCCCCATGACCAGCGCACCGATGCCATGCCCCACCGTGCTGAGCTGCCTTGCAAGGCCGATCATGCAGTTTTCCGCAAAGGAGAAGCAGGGGCCGAGGATGGTAAAGGTGACAAAGGTGGTAATAAGCACCGTGCACAGCGGCGTAACAAAAAGATCCAACGCCGCAGGGACGCGGCTACGGAACCACCGCTCCAGCCGGGACATGAGCCAGACTGCAATGATCGCCGGGATAACGTGTCCCTGATAGCCCACCTGCTTTACATTGAAACAGAGCAGATGCCAGACCGGGACGTTCTCCGCTGTACCCACAGACCACGCGTTGAGCAGCGCGGGGTGCACCATGCACAGCCCCACCACCCCGCCGAGGAAAAGATTGCCCCCAAACACCCGGGCGGAGGAGAGCGCCACCAGCACCGGTAGAGACACAAAAGCTGTGCCGGACACCATCTTTAAAAAGCTGAACCAGTCGGCGGCGGCAACGGCGGGCAGCGCCCTGCCCAGTGCGTCCAGAATGCCGGTCAGCAGACCGGCAGCCACAATGGCGGGCAGGATGGGCACAAACACATCCCCCAGCGTTTTTACCAGCCGCTGCGGCAGCGGCAGTACCGGGGCCGTACATTTCTGCGCCGCCGGGGCACCGGGCAGACCGGACAGCTTTATAAATTCCTCGTACACCCGGTTCACCGTGCCGGTGCCAAGGATGATCTGAAGCTGTCCCCCGGCGCAGAACACTCCCATCACGCCCGGGATGCTTTCCAGCCGTTTTTGATCGACCTTGTGCGCATCTGCCACTACCAGACGCAGCCGGGTGGCGCAGTGCGCGGCGGAAACCAGATTTTCCCCGCTATCAATGCTTTCAAAAATCGCTCTGGCGCAGGCGGCGTGATCCAATGTCCTCATGCTTTTCTCCTTCGTTGTAAAAGTGAGCCGGAAACCCCCGCAAGCGTTTCCGGCTCATAGCAGAATATGGCTAGAGCACAGCGGAAGCCATTTCAAATCGTTTTTCAGCCTTGCAGCGGCATGATGCTCTCCGGTGCGGCACACAGGTACTGCGGCGCGGCGGGCGCTGCCGAGCAGAGGCTTTTTTTGCTTACCTTCCACCACAGCTGCGCCGTGCCCTCCGGCGGAGTGCAGATAAGGTTCCAGTCAAAGGGGTTCTCACTGGTAGAAACGGCTTTTACCGGGATGGCGTTGGGCACATCGGCGGTGCAGGGCGTAAAGTCGTGGGCACGGATGCCCACAGCGGTGCAGCCCACCGGGACGGGCAGTGCCAGCCGCAGGGAGGTGTCCCAGCCGTCCAGCTGGACGGTGTGGCTGTCCAGCGGGGTGCAGGGCAGAATGTTCTTGCAGCCGGTCAGTCGCGCGGCGGCAACGCTCTGCGGGTCGGCAAAAACGGCCTTGGTGGTACCGGTGCGCAGCACCTTTCCTTCGTTCAGCACGATCATTTCTTTGCACAGGCGGTAGGCCTCGTCCCGGTTGTGGGTCACCAGAAGGGCGGTGCCCGCAAAGCTTGCCAGCAGGCTGCCTACCTCGCCCTCTACCTCTTCCCGCAGGTAGCTGTCCAGCGCACTGAAGGGCTCGTCCAGCATCAGGATGCGGGGCTTGCCCACCAGAATGCGTGCCAGCGCGGCGCGCTGCTGCTGCCCGCCGGAAAGCTGGGCGGGGTAGCGTTTTGCCAGCTCTTCCAGCCGCATGGCGCGCAGCATTTCGGCGCAGGCGGCGCGGCAGGCGGCGTGGTCTTTTTCCGCCTTCAGACCGCAAAGGACATTCTGCTCCACAGTCATGTTGGGGAACAGGGCGTAGTTCTGGAACAGCAGCCCTACGCCCCGCTGCTGCGGCGGCAGGTCGATGTGCCGGTCACTGTCAAACAGCACCCGCCCGTCCAGCACGATGCGTCCGCGGTCCGGCTTTACGATGCCCGCAATGCACCGCAATGTCATGCTTTTGCCGCAGCCGGAAGCACCCAGCAAAGCAGTAGAGGTGTTGCCGGCGGTAAAGGCGGCGCGGAGGGTGAAGCCGTCCAGCTTTTTTTCAATGTTGACTTCAAGGCTCATTTCCGGGCACCCGCTTTCTGTTTTTTCTCCAGCAGGTTCACAGCCAGCAGCACCACCGCCGAGATGGCGATATCCACCAGCACCCACCGCATGGCACCCAGTTCATCGTTGGTGCGCCACAGCTGGTAGACCGTGGTGGCAATGGTGGCGGTCTTGCCGGGGGTGTAGCCCGCGATCATGCTGGTAGCGCCGTATTCGCCCAGTGCCCGGGCAAAAGCCAGCACTGTGCCCGCCAGAATGCCCTGACGGCAGGCGGGCATCCGCACCCGCCAGAAGATCCATGTATCGGACTGTCCCAGCGTCTGCGCCGACCACGCCAACGTTTCGTCAAAGCTTTCAAACGCGCCGCGCGCGGTGCGGTACATCAGCGGAAAAGCCACCACGATGGAAGCAAAGATGGCGCTGTACCAATTCATGACCAGCTTTACCCCAAACTGCTGCATGAAAAAGATGCCCAGCGGCCGCTTTGCGCCGAAGAGCAGCAGCAGAAAGTAGCCCACCACCGTGGGCGGCAGCACCATAGGCAGGGTGAGCAGCACATCCAGCACACCCTTGACCATCCGGGGCAGACGAGCAATATAATAGGCCGCAAAAATGCCAAGAAAGAACACCGCCGCGCAGCTGATTAAAGCAATGCGCAGGCTGTTCCACAACGGATACCAGTCCATGTCTGCTCCTTTATACGGCGCTGAAGCCCACGCCCTCGAACACGGTCATGGCCTTGTCGGTCTGTAAGTAAGCCAAAAACTCCTTGGCAGTCTCGGCGTTGGGGGCGGCCTTCAGTACGGCGGCGGGGTAGATGACCTGACCGCACATCTCCTTGGTGGCCTCGTCCACGGGGGTCAGACCGGCGCTGTACGCATCCGTGCAGTAAACGACACCGGCATCCACGCTGCCTTCGGTAACCTGCGTGGTCACTTCCTTGACGTTGGAGCCATAGGTGATCACGCCCGCAGCGGCCAGTGCAGTTTCGTCCAGCTGGTAGTAGGCAAGGATCTTCTGGGTGTACTGCCCCACGGGCACATCGCTGTTGCCCATGCAGAACAGGATATCCTGCGCCTTCAGGTGCTCGGCCAGTGCGTCAAAGCTGTCAATGCCCTTGTCGCTGCCCTCCGGCACGCAGAGCACCACCTTGTTTTCCAGCAGGTTCACGCGGCTGTCAGCATCCACAAAGTCAAGACCATCCTTGTTCACATCGGCAGAAGCGGTGATGTCCAGCTGGTTCATCTGCTTCTGACCGGCAGAGATGAATAGATCGCAATCCGCGCCCTCCTGGATCTGGGTCTTGAGGGTGCCGGAAGAGTCGAAGTTGAAACGGAAGGTCACCTCCGGGTGCTCTGCCGTGTAGCTCTCACCGATCGCATTCAGTGTCTCGGTGAGGGAGGCGGCGGCAAACACGATCAACTCCACGCTCTGTGCTGCTTCCGAGGAAGCGGCGGCAGAGGAAGCCACGGACGATGCTGCGCTGGAAGCAGCACCGCCGCAGGCGGTGAGGGCAGCGGCTGCACCGGCCATACCGGCTGCGGCCAGAAACCTCCGACGGGAAATGCGATGGTCGTTCATCTCTGTTTCTCCTTACTTTAAGTGAAAAAATAGTATATTTCTACGCCCCGTAAAGGAAAACAGGGCAGGAAACCTTACTTACGGGCGCACTCGCCGTCCAGACCCGCAGCGATGCGTACTCCGTGCTCCAAGCTGGGCAGGATGTACTCGAGGTTCTCCTGCACTGCCTTGGGGCTGCCCGGCAGGTTGACGATCAAGGTCTTGCCGCGCAGCACGCTGACGCCACGGCTCAGCATCCCGCGCGGGGTGATGCTCAGGCTGTGGTAGCGCATAGCTTCGGCAATGCCGGGGGCGTTGCGGTCGGCCACAGCGCAGGTGGCCTCCGGGGTGATGTCCCGGGGGGAGAAGCCGGTGCCGCCGGTGGTAAGCACAAGGTTCACCTGACGGCCGTCTGCCATGCGGATGAGCTGCGCTTTCAGCGCCTTGGCTTCGTCCGGCAGGATCATGGTCTCCTCCACCACATAGCCAGCGGCGGTGAGCATTTCCACAATCAGCGGGCCGCTTTTATCCTCCCGCTCGCCGCGGCTGCCTTTATCGGAAAGGGTGATGACGGCAGCACGCAGGGGCGGGTTTTCCAGTGCGGGCAGCAGGGTCACCTCGTCCCCCACATGGATCTCGCCGCCGGTGAGCACCCGGGCGAACACGCCCTCGTGGGGCATGATGCACTCGCCGGTCTGCTGCTTGATGACACAGTCGTTGTGGCACTCCTTGCCGATCTGGGTCATTTCCAGAACGACATCCCCCACCTGAAATCGGCTGGTGACGGGCAGGTTGCGGAAATCGAACCCTTCCACGACCAGATTTTCGCCGAATGCGCCGTAATCGACCCAGATCTTCTTGCGGAAGTTCTCGATCTTTTCGGCGCTCAGCAGACTGACCTGACGGTGCCAATTGCCGCCATGGGCGTCGGTCTCGATGCCCCATTCCGGGGTCAGGGTGGCTTCGGGCACCTCGGTCTTGACGGTGCCGCGCTGAGGGCTGGTGCAAATGGCCAGAATCTTTCCCATATTATCCTCCGATCCGATACATCCCGCGGGTCGCCGGGATGTTTTGTTTGCGTTCAAAATGGTGCTCCTGCGGCTTTTCCCAAATCGTCGTTTGGATCGCCTTGAGCAGCTTCTCGTCCGTTGCGCCGGAGCGCAGCAGGGTCTTCAGGTCGCAGCCCGCTTCGCTGGCAAGACAGGGGCGCAGAAAGCCTTGACTTGTCAGCCGGACGCGGTTGCAGGAGGCGCAGAACTTGCCGTGCACCGCCGCGATGAAGCCCACGCTCCCCTGCCAGCCGGGGGCGGTGTAGTAGACCGCCGGGCCGTCGCCGAGGGCGGCGCTCTCCTGCGCGGGCAGCGGGGCCAGCCCCGGCCAGCGCTTTTGCAGCCGGGCCAGCAGTTCCGGCCCGGAGATGCAGGGCATGGCCGCGCCGTAGCCGATGGGCATCATCTCGATGAACCGCACCTGTAACGGGCGGCTCTCGGCGAGGGCGGCCAGGTCTTCCAATTCACCCTCGTTCACGCCCACCTGCGGCACACAGTTCAGTTTGACAGGGATGCCGCTGTCGAGGGCTGCGTGAATGCCTTCCATCACATGGCCGAACTCGTCCCGGGCCGTGATGCTTTGGAACACTTCGGGGCGCAGGGTGTCGAGGCTGATGTTCACGCTGTCAAGGCCAGCCGCCAGCAGGGCGGGCAGCTGCTGCGCCAGCAGGATGCCGTTTGTGGTCATGGTGACTTTGCGGATGCCGGGGATGGATTTCAGGCCCGCCACCAGCTGGTCTACGCCCTTGCGCACCAGCGGTTCGCCGCCGGTGACGCGGACGGTGTCCACCCCGCACTGGGCAAACAGCGCGGCAAGGCGCAGGAATTCTTCGTAGGTCAGAATATCTTCCCGTTCCAGCTTCTCCACGCCGTCCGGCATACAGTACCGGCAGCGCAGATTGCACAGGTCGGTGACAGACAGGCGCAGGTAATGGATATTGCGGCCCTTTGCATCAAACATAGCCGCCCTCCGCCCGGATGTACAGGCCGCTCTTGCCGCCGCTCTTTTTCTCAAGGTAGATCTCGCCCAGTTCCATCCCCTTGTCCACGGCCTTGCACATATCGTAAATGGTCAGCAGCGCGGTGGAAACGCCGGTCAGGGCTTCCATCTCCACGCCGGTCACACCGCTGGTCTTGACGGTGCACAGGGCTTCCACCGCCTGCCGCTCGGGCAGCAGACGGAACTCGATGCCCGCCTTGGTCAGGGGCAGCGGATGGCACAGAGGGATCAGCTCACTGGTGCGCTTAGTAGCCATAATGCCCGCAATGCGCGCCACGCCCAGCACATCGCCTTTTTTCACGGTGCCGCTCTGCACGGCGGCAAAGGCCTCGGCGTTCATGGTAATGATGCCGTGGGCAGTGGCTTCCCGGGCGGTGACGGGCTTTGCGCTCACATCCACCATCACGGCGTTGCCGGCGGCATCAAAATGTGTCAGATTATTATCATTCATATTTTTTCACCTTAGTAAAGCTCCTCCTTCGGGGGAGCTGGCAAAGCCGAAATGCTTTGACTGAGAGGGTTTCAGCAGTGCCCAAAGCCGCAGTTCGGCCAGTGGCACACTTCGCAGTTCAGGCACAGGCCGCCCTCGCCCAAGCGGGCGATATCCTCGGCGGTGATGGGGTCATCCGCCAGCAGACGGGGCAGCAGCAGGTCAAAGATGGTGCGCTTGGCGTACATCACGCAGCCGGGCAGGCCGCACACCGGCACACCGTCCAGATAGCTGACAAGGAACATGGCTCCCGGCAGCACCGGCGCGCCGTAGGTGATGATATCGGCCCCGGTGTTCTTGATGGCCAGCGGGGTGCGATCATCGGGGTCCACGCTCATGCCGCCGGTGGTAAAGATCAGCTCACACCCTGCGGCCTTGGCCTCCAGAATGGCAGCGGTGATCCCGGCGGGGTCATCATCGCAGACCTTATGGAAAACCATCTCACAGCCGTAGACGGCCAGCTTGCTTTGCAGGATGGGGGTAAATTTATCCTCGATGCGTCCCTTGAACACCTCGCTGCCGGTGGTGATGATGCCCACCTTCTTAGCCTGCATGGGCAGCACGTTCAGGATAGGCTCTGCCCCGGCGGCAGCCTGCATGGCGTCCATCTTCTCCTGCTCGATGACCAGCGGGATGATGCGGGTACCGGCCAGCTTCTGGCCCTTTTTCACCGGCAGGTCGCCGTGGATGGTGGCGATCATCATCTGCGGGGTGCTGTTTACAGCCATCAACGCCTTGCGGTTGATCTTCAGCAGGCCGTCACAGTCCGCGATCAGCTCGATTTTCCCCTCTTTCGGCGCAGTGCCGTGGATATTTTTGCCCGCAGCGGCCTTGTACAGCAGGGCAGCTGCCTCGTCCTCGTGGAGGATGCCGGGGTGCTTTTCCCAGACGTAGAGGTTCTCCTTGCCGATGGAAAGCAGCACGGGGATGTCCTCGGGCTGGATGACGTGTCCCTTGCGGAAGCGGGCATCCTTGTACTCGCCCGGGATGATCTGGGTGATATCATGGCAGAGCACCTGCCCTGCAGCGTCAACAGTACGGATCAGTTTCATGATGGCATTCTCCTTACAGCGCAGGCATCTGGGCTTCGATCCAGTCTGCCAGTGCCGGAATATCGTTCAGGTCAAAATCTGCGCCGGGGATATCCCCCACCACCGCCAGCGGCTGGAAGGAGACGGGCGCATCCGAAATGGCGCTGCGCACCACCTCGATCTTCGGCCAGCCGCTGGATTTGAACCCTTCCAGCAGCACAAGGTCATAGCCGTGACGCTCGAACAGGGCAAGCAGATCCTGCTCGGTCAGGCGGAATTCCTCGGTCAGCAGGTAGCGCGTGCCGGAGTAGACCGCCACGCCCTCGGCACCTGCTTCCCGCAGACGGTAACTGTCGGTGCCGGGCACATCCGGGGTAAAATCGTGGCCGTCGTGCTTGATAACGCCCACCTTCAGTCCACGGCTGCGCAGCACGGGCAGCAGCTTTTCCAGCAGGGTGGTCTTACCACTGTTGTGCACCCCGCTGACCGCCAGCACCGCCGGGCGCTTGAGCACCTGTGTCTCGGCCAGTGCCTGTTTTTGTTCACTGTACAAAGCAAAGCACCTCCACTTCCATACCGGGTTCTACCGGCCCGCTTCCGGCGGGGATCTCCACCAGACAGTTGCAACCCATCATGGCGGACAGCGCACCGGAGGAGTGCACCTCGGTGCTGCCCGCGCCGGGCAGCGTTACCTTGCCGCCGCAGGCAGTCGCCCGCAGATAGCGGTTGCCCTTGCTGGGTTTGGAAAAGCCATTGGTCAGGGTGCAGACGGTGCGGGCGGGAAGGCAGCTCTCCTCCCGGCGTCCGGCGGCGCGCAGCAGCGCAGGGATGGCGTACTGCTCCAGTGTAGCGGCGGCGGCAAAGGGGTTGCCGGACAGGCAGAACACCAGCTTGCCGCCCAGCGCAGCCGCCAGCATGGGGCTGCCGGGCTTCTGAGCTACGCCCTCTACCACCAGCTGTGCGCCCAGCTTTTCCAGCACAAGGGGCAGATAATCCTTCTGCCCTACGGAGACACCGCCGCTGGTGATGACGGCATCGCAGCGGGTCAGCAGCTCCTGCATTTTACCGGTGATGACTTCCGGGTCATCAGAGCACTGCTGCCGCTCTACGGCAAAGCCCAGCTGACGCAGCCGGGCTGCGTTCTGGATGCCGTTGGCATCGTAAATTTTACCGGGTGCCCACGGTGCGCCGGGTTCCAGCAGTTCGCTGCCGGTGGAAAGGATACCCACGGTCAGCGGGCGGCAGACCGTTACTTCAGCGTAGCCCTGCCCGGCCAACACACCCAGATGGGCGGGGGTGAGCACCGTCCCGGCGGGCGCGATGACCGCATCGGCGGCTACATCTTCCCCCCGGAACACTACGTTTTGCAGCGGTTTTACGGCAGCATAGAGCTGCACGGTCTCTTCGCCGCTGTCGGTCAGTTCCTGCATCAGAACGCAGTCCGCGCCCTCCGGCAGGGGGGCTCCGGTCATGATGCGGGCAGCGCACCCTGCGGGCAGCGCCGCAGCCGGAGCATCGCCCGCGTAAAGCTTCATCACCACCGGCAGGGTGACCGGGGTCTCCCGGCTTGCACCGACGGTATCCGTGCTGTGCAGGGCGTAGCCGTCCAGCGGGCTGCGGTCAAAAGGGGGCTGGTCCATCCGGGCGCAGAGGTCCCCGGCAGCAATGCGCCCGCAGGCGACTTCCAGCGGGATGGTCTCCGGGGACGGAGAAGGCAGAAGCGCTGCCGCGTCCAGCACGCTGCGCAGCGCCTTGACGGGGGAGCAGAAAGGCTGGTTCATTATAACTTCCTCCATAGACCCGCCGCTCTCCCCTTCTGCTATGGCTCAGACGGGGACACCGGCGGGGGTATTCTTTTTTCAAAAAAGGCAGGTGAAAAAGAAGCGGAGACGTCTTGACCGGAAAATCAAAACGCCTCCGCAGAATATCCCCACAAAACCGGCTGCGGCAGTTTGCAGTCTGCTACGCCGGTGGCAGCCTTTGGCTATGCGCCGCCCTTGCAGCGGCAGCACACAGCCAAAAAGCACCTGTGAAGATGGGAGGAGTTCTTTTTTTCAAATTGCAGCGTTTCTTCTGCGGGAAGGCGGTGGGGTTTCCCCCGCCACCCTTGAATGCCCGCCCTTGCGGGTGCAGCATTGCGGCGCGGTGTCCTGCTCTTTGTGAGAGTTTAGACACCTTTGCTCAAAGAAGCTCTTATACCCTGATT
>ENA-OZEM01000879-OZEM01000879.1-human-gut-metagenome-genome-assembly--contig:-NODE-879-length-11964-cov-5.610883_pt1 | contig 11964 bp, 10 predicted proteins | sample MGYA00245069_ERZ653611 | MGnify/ENA primary metagenome ERZ653611 (study PRJEB26926, sample SAMN06165006) | human gut metagenome | biome: ENVO:00009003; feature: ENVO:2100002; material: ENVO:00002003... | reverse complement strand
GATCTGCGCATGTCTCGTGGGCTCGGAGATGTGTATAAGAGACAGCTCTACAAGAAGGCCACCGACCTGATGAAGTAAGGAGGATATGACAAATGGCTATTTCTCATGGCTTTAACAAGACCGAAGCAGCGACCAGCGTCACCGCCCCGGTAACGGTCAACTCCGGCCTGCAGATCGTTGTGGGTACGGCCCCCGTTAATATGCTGGATGACCCGGAAGCAGCGGTGAATACGCCGATGCTGGTGAATACCTTCAAAGAAGCTGCCGCCGCAGTGGGCTATTCCGACGATTTTGCAAAGTATACCCTGTGTGAGGCGGTGAGCGCCAGTTTTCAGGTGATGGGTATTTCCCCTATCGTCGTGGTCAACGTCCTGGATCCTGCGAATGCAAAGCACATCACTGAACTGTCCAACAAGACCGTTCAGGTGAATGACGGCATTGCAGAGATCGACGAGACCGGCATCCTGCTGAAAAAGCTGGTCGTGAAGAAGGAGCAGACCGTACTCACGGCGGACGAGGACTATTCGGCCAGCTTCAATGATGATGGCACTGTGAGCATCGCCCTGGTCAATGGCGGCAAAGGCGACGGCGCAACGGCCCTGACCGTTTCCGGTTCCATTCTTGACCCGACCAAAATCACCGCTGCCGACATCGTGGGCGGCGTGAATGCGGCCACCGGTGCAGAGACCGGACTGGAAGTGGTAAGACAGGTGTTCCCCAAGCTGGGCATGGTTCCCGGCATTCTGCTGGCACCCCGCTTCTCCAAGGATCCCATGGTGTGCGCAGCGCTCCAGGCAAAGTGCCGCAAGATCAATGGCGTTTTCGATGCAGTGTGCTTTGTTGACATCGACAGTTCCGCTTCCGGTGCACGCAAGTACACCGACGTGGCAAACCAGAAGGTCAAGCAGGGCGCAACTTCTCGTGAAGCATATGGCCTGTGGCTGTACGGCAAGATCGGCAGCGCCATCTACAGCGGTAGCTCTCTGGCCGCTGCTGCGGCAGTCTATAACGACAGCCTGTACAACGACACGCCCAATGCCAGCCCGTCCAATGTCAGCGTACCCATTTCCTCCGCCTGCCTGGAAGATGGCACCGAAGTCCTGATGGATCAGGAGCAGGGCAATGTGCTGAATGAGCAGGGCGTGGCGACCTTCATCCGCTCCGGCGACTTTGTTGTGTGGGGCAATGAGACCTGCTGCTACCCGAAAAACACCGACCCGAAGGATGCTTTTCTTTGCGTCCGCCGCTTCTTCAACCACTCCTGGACCAGCTTTGTTCTGGACAACATGAGCAAGCTGGATAAGCCCATGAACAAGAAGCGCCTTCAGTCCATCATCGACAGCGAGAACATGAAGGGCAGTGTCTATGTCTCTACCGAGGTATGCGCCAGCTACAGCATGAAGGCAGACCCCGACCGCAACACGACCGCTGAACTGGTTGCAGGACACTACTCCTTCTATCAGTTCTGCACGCCGTTCCCGCCTTTTAAGCAGATCAATAACACCATGGAGTACGAGGCCGGCGCACTGACCTCGGCTCTGTCTCTGTAAGCAGGAGGAATGACCTATGGCTCTGAATATTTCCAGTGACCTGGTTCCCCAGGTCATCAATGACTACAATGCGTACACGGAAGATGACCTGCTGATTGGTCTGGCAGATGAAGTCACCCTGCCCAAGATCAAGAACAAGACCACCTCCGTGTCCGGCATGGGCATTGCAGGCGAAGTCGATTCTCCCGTGCCCGGTCAGTTTGAATCCATGGAGGCAACTCTGAACTGGAACACCATGTACAGCTTCGCCACCAAGATGATGAACCCCAACAAGAACATCCAGATCACTCTGCGTGCTGCCATGCAGAACGACAACAAGAACGGCGGCTATACCTACAAGGGTCTGCGCGTTGTTCTGGGTGGTCGCCCAAGGAGCTGGACCCCGGCAAGCTGAAGCGTGCTGACACCATGGGCAGCACCACCACGCTGGAAGTTACCCGTTACCTGATGGAGGTTGACGGCACTACCGTTATCGACATCGACAAGTTTGCAGGCCGCTACTATGTTGATGGCGAGGATATGCGTGCCGAGATCAACGCTCTTATCTAAACCCGATACATGAAGAAGTCAGCCGTCCCGGCGTGGGGCGGCTGATTGTCTTTTGGAAAGGAAACAGCAATGGACAATATCGTGAAGTTCGATAAACCCTATAAGTTCGAGGGCAAGGAATACGACAGCCTGGATCTGTCCGGCATGGAGAAGATGACCGTACAGGACTTGATCGACATTCAGAAAAACATCGGCAACGAGCTGGCGGCCATGTCCGTGATGGAAATGACCACTTCCTTTGCACAGGAAATGGCCGTTAAGGCAACCGGCAAGCCTGTGGAGTTCTTTAAGCTCATGCCTCGCGGCAAGATCAAGAAAGTGCAGGCGGCGGTTATCAAGGGCATGGATAACAGCGAGAACGCCGATGAAGTGAAAAAGCAGCTGGAATCTCACACCCTGAAGTTTGCAGCGCCCTACACCTACGAGGGCAGCGAAAAGGCGGAACTGAAGGGCAAGACCTTTGACGGCATCGACCTGTCCGGCGTGGGCGAACTGAACACTATGAGCGAATCCATGGCAGAAAACCGTATGGCTGCGGGCGGATTTGCACCGGTGAATACGCATCGCAACTACCTGTACTGCTGCATCATCGCCAGCATGGGCACCGGCTACCCGGTGGACTTCTTTGCTGGTCTGCCGCTGTGCGAGGCGGTTAAGCTGCGTGATGCTGTAAACTCTGATTTTTTCGAGTAAAAGGCGGGGCAAAAGGACTTCGGAAAGCGGCTATCCAGCTATCCATTGCCACGCATTCCAACATGACGGATCTGCTGCACCTGCCCCGGCGGGAGCTGGTGGATCTGTGTAACGAGGTGGCAGACGTATGGCGGGAAATGGAGCACTAGACCTCAGCATCCGCATCATGGGCAAGGTGGACCCGTCCCTTGTAACTGCAATAAAGCAGACGAAGGGGCTGACCGGTGATCTGGCAAACGCATTGACGGGAACCAAGTCACTGGGCAGCACGGTAGCAAACACTCTGGGCGTAATCGGGAAAACCGGACTGGGAATCATGGCGACGCTGACAACTGCGTCCGCTGTCATGATTAAAAAGACAACCTCCATGGCAGAGGAATACCAAGCCCAGGCGGCAGATGCAGTCAAGTATGTTGGCGGCATCATGAACGATGACGGCAGCATTGACCCGGAAAAGCGTGCCACCATGGAGGACGCGATCCTCAAGATGACCACGCAGGTCCCAATCAAACGGGACGAGATGGCGCAGATCGCCGCATCGCTGGGACAGTCCGGTAAGAGCTATGAGCAAATCTTTCTGGATAACCAGCAAACCGGAGAAAAAAGCTACCTGTACGATACGGCCCGGCTAGCTGCCGCGTGGGATATTGATGCAAAGTCTGCGGCCGATTATATGGCAAAGTGGGAAACCGCTTTTGGTAAGACCCACAACCAGATTATCGACATTGCAGATTCCATCAACTATCTGGGCGGCCACATGGCTACCACGGCGGCGGAAATCGCCAGCGTGGTGAATACGTCCGGCGGTGTCGGCCAGACAGCCGGCGTTGACCTGCACACGACCTCTGCGCTGGCAGCCACCATGCTGGCTATGGGCGTTAATGAGGGAAAGGCTGGAACAAGCCTGAACCGTGTGTTTACAAACATCACCCTTGGCAACAGTGCAACGGATGCGCAGGTGGGCGCATGGAACAAACTCGGTTTTGATCCTGTGCAGATTGCAAAGGATATGCAGTCCACCGGGCCGAACGGAGAAGATGGTGCAGCAAGCACTCTGTACAAAGTCTTTGAGGCGATCTCGAAACAGGACAAGTACCAGCAGACTGCGACCATCAAGACACTGTTTGGACAGTGGGCCATTGAGGGCGTTTCAAAAATTGTGGGCAACTTGCCTGCGTTCCAGAATGCCTTGCTTATGGCTGGTGATACCAGCGCATACAGCGGCAGCATGGAGAAAGAATTGCTTGTTCGTCTGGACACCAGCAAAGCGGTAAGCCAGATGGCAAGTAATGCGACAGACCGCCTGCTTATCAAGATGGGCAATCAGTTCCTTCCGGCAAAGAAAGAACTGACATCCATGTGGATCGACATAGCAAACGGTATCACCGAGAGCTTGCCAGATCTGTCCAACATCGTCAATGGCATTCTGCCGATGTTGCACTCCGCGCTGCTTGGAATTGGCAATGCGGCGCAGGCGGCATTGCCGTGGATCCAGAAGGGCATCGACTACACAGCAGAGCATGGGCCGGAAGTGGCAGAGGCCATTGCTGCCATAGTCGCGGCGTTCGGAGCTATGAGCTTTGCACCGACGGCTTATAGCACAGGATCCTCGCTGCTGAACACCATCGGGAACATTGCAATCGGCGGAAAACCGAGCGGTGCCCCAGGCGGAACATTCGGAGGCATCACTGTCCGAAATCTGATGGGAGCACTGACACCCACAAGCCTGATCCAACGGGCAGTTGGTGGCGCATCCTTTGTAAAATCGAATGCCGGAATGTTTGCTGAAAATGCAAAGTACGGCGTTCAGATGGCCGGTGCCGGAGCGCAGCAGCCCACAACGCGCCTTGGAAAAATTGGGCAGACGTTGGACGGCGCTGGTGTCGGCATCTGGGCAACACTGAAAAATTTCAAGGGCCTGCGAAGCGGAACCAAGAAAGGAAACACCGGTTTTGTAAATGATGTGCTGGAAGCTAGCACGAACGGTGGCCTACTGGGCGTGCTGAAAAACTCCGGCTCCGGTAGGTATGTTTCCAATGTCGGGCAATCGCTGGGCGGCCTGAAAAATGCTCTGGTGGGGTTCGGAAGCGGCAATCCGGTTGGACGATTTATCGCCAAGACCGGCGGTGTTGCGGGACAGATTCTTTCCGGCATTGCAGGACCGAACGGTCTTGACCTTGGAGGTATGGCCGGTGGAGTGAAAAATTTCCTCGGTGCAGGAAAGACGGTCATTGGAAATGGGCTGTCCAATGCATGGCAGACTGTCAGCCAGTCCAAAGTGGGTTCTACCGTCCTCGGTGTCGGCAGCAAGGTGGCGGGTGCAGCATCCAAAATCGGCGGCGGCGCTTTGAGTACGGTGAAGGGAGCTTTGAATGTCGGCGGCGCAGGGCTGAACGTACTGGGTACGACGGTAGGCCCAGTGGCCGCAAAACTGGGCGGCGGTTTTATGTCGCTGCTTGGCACATTCGGCCCCGTTATTACCGGTATCGGTACGATCGTTGCGGCGGTTTCACTGCTGGGAGATCACTTCGAGGACATCCGCAACATCGTCGGAACAGTATTTGGCGAAGGCGGGCTTGCCATCTTTGACAAATTCACCGGAAAGATAGCGGGTATCGGCGACACCGTGAAGCAGGTGTTCGGGCAACTCACCACCCCGGAGGGCTTGCAGAGCATCCAGGAAAAGCTATCCGGCTTCAGTATCGGAGGGCTAAATCTGGGTGACGTGTTCGGAGCTATGACCCCTGCCATCCAGACGGTTATGCCGTTGATTGAATCGTTCGCCGGTGTGTTCTCTCAGATTGTAGATCTGGGAGTAAACCACATCAAGCCGGTGCTGACTGAGATCTTCGGCTTTATCGTGAATGAAGGCATTCCGGCGGTCATGCCGCTGCTGTCTACGGTGGTAAGCCTGGTAGGCACCACACTGGTCAACGCCATCAAGGTGGCGGTGGATCTGGTGGGTAAGGTGCTTCCTGTGGTAGAGCCTGTGATTCTGGGCATCATCGGCTTCCTGAAGCAGGTTGCAACCATCGGCGTGAAAGCGGTCAACTTCATCATTGGGGCGCTGAACAAAATTCAGCTCACAATACCGGAAACACTGTTCGGCATTCCGGTTCCGGTGATCGGCGGTAAGTCGTTCGGATTCAACCTGTCACCCGTGTCTGTCCCGGCATTTGCCAACGGCGGCATGACGCAGGGACCGTCTATTGCTGGTGAGGCTGGCCCGGAAGCCGTTATCAGCTTCCGGCGCGGCGTTCGTGAAAAGAACATTGATACCTGGCTGACCGCTGGTAAGCTGCTGGGCGTTGGTCTGGGTGATCTGCTGGGGTTGCCCGGCAGAAAGCCGAAGATGTTCGCGGACGGTGGTTTTACAGAAGAAGATTCTAACCTAATCGACTTCAACAGAGCACGTCGCCAGCAGTATTACAACCAGGTGGCTCAAAGTTTTGACACTATGGTTCAGCCTGTTGCAGCGGCATTGGTACTGGGGTCCGACGCTGGTGTGGCGTTCAGCCGTATCACGGAGATCGCCAACTATGCAGTAGATGGGCTGGAAACTCTGGCGGCAATGCCGACACCTACCGTGTCGGATGACCAGGGCAAAGCCCAACAGCTGCTGAACACCGGAATCGGGAAAGTGATTGCTGGTGCCAAGTCTGTTCTGACAAACGAAAATACTCAGAAGGCAATCCGGTTTATCCGGGGAGCAGATGCGGAAAAGGCAAAGCTGGAATACGCTGCAAACCCGGACAACTACGACCTGAGCAATGTAAACTTCTTCCCGACGGCTGGAAACAGCGAACTGACAAGGCAAAATCTGTCGATGCTGGCAGACCTTCAGAACTACCAGCAGGAAGTAGAGCTGAAGCCCATCGGCGGGAGCGAAGATGCTTCTGGTGGCAGCACCGGGAACCAGCGCGGTGGATCGAGCAACAGCTACCAGCGTACCTATACGAGTTCCAGCGGAAACACATATGTTTATGCACCAAACTTCACCATCTACGGCAGCATGAATGCCGAAGATCTACGTTCCATTATGGACGAAGGTTACGAGAAGTTCTGCGAGTATGTGGAACGGTACGAATGCGAAAAGAGGCGCACGCAGTATGGCACTTGATTACACCACAAAGTCCGGTGACACCTGGGATCTGATTGCCCTGAACGTGTACGGAAGCGAGCTGAAAGCCGATTGGCTGATGCAGAACAACCCCAGATATATCCATATCGTCCGGTTCGATTCCGGCACGGTGCTGTCAACACCAGCTCTGCCGGCTGAAAAGAGCGGAGACCTTCCGCCCTGGAAGGCAGGTGCATGATGGTACTGACAGTAGCGAGACCCAAAGGAAGGCAGGCTGCGGTTCTTCTGACCTACGAGAAAACCGATATTTCGGAAGAAATCGCACCTGATCTGGAAAGTTTCAAGTACACGGATGTGGCTGAATCCAAAAGCGACAGTGTGAGCATTACAGTCAATGCCAAAGCTGCCAAATGGAAAAATGACTGGATGCCGGAAAAGGGCGTGAAGCTCTACCCGGCTATTGTTGTAAAGGACTGGAATATCGGGGGCATTGGAAGTGGCTACAGAGATTACAGCGCCGAGTGCGGGGCATTCGTGCTGGATGATCTTAGTTTTGCCGGTGCACCTGATTCGCTGACGATGGGCGGCGTGGCAAAGCCGAACGACACCAGCTTCAGCGAGAGAAACCGGACCTTTACATGGAAGAACACCAGCGTAAAGAAAATCGCTGAAACCATTGCAGGCCGTTACAAATTGGAGCTGAAGTTTGAGGGAGACGACCACGGCATTGATGCAAAGGAACAGGACGGAACAGATAGTGCCTTTCTGCAAGATCTGTGCAGCACCTATGCACTGGTCATCAAGGTCTACACTTCAAAGCTCTGGGTGTATGACCGGGAAAAGTACAAGGCAAAGGATCCTGTATGGACGGTATATGAGAGCCGGCCCGTTGGAAATCCGACGGCCCTGTGCGTAGAGCCGGGAAGTTTCAAGTGGAACACAAAGCTGACTGGAACATACACGGGCGGCCTTTATACCTACACCAACAAACAGAAAAAAATCAATATCAACGTCAAGGTGGGCACGGACGAACGCCAGCTTAAACTTACTGGAAAGGTAAGCAGCGAGGCAGACGCAAAAGCCCGCCTGATAGCGGCCATCAAGAATGCCAACCACGGAGCAACCCAGATCAGTTTTACGATGTTGGGCTATCCGGCCGGCGCTTCAGCGCAGTGCTTTAACCTAGTTGGCTATGGAAAGATGGACGGAAAGTATTTCGTTGATCAGATGGAACACAGCATATCTCCATCCAGCGGCTACAAAACACAGGTCAAGGCCAGCAAAGTGGAAAAGGAGGATTTCGCATGAGCAGTGAAGTGAGATTCGGCAATGTGAGTTCTATCGACTATGAGGCTGGAAAGTGCGAAGTTACTTACCCAGACAGGGACGACACCGTTACGGAAATGGTGCCGTTTCTGTCCAATGGCGAGTACCAGACACCGGAAGTTGATGATCTTGTGCTTGTCCTGCATCCAGGAGAAAGCCCGGAGGATGCTGTTGTGGTGGGCACCGTCTGGAATGAAAAGAACAAACCGCCTGAAGGAAAAGAAAAAGTCTACCGAAAGGATTATGCCAACTCACGAGGAAAGGCATATCGGAAGTTTGATGCAAATGCAAAAGAACTGACCGACTATGTGGACGGAAAGAAAATCCTGAAGGCGAAAAGTCTTGAGATCCAGGTGGGCGGTGCAACCGTGACCATCAGCGAGGGCGGAGAAATCAAGGTGACATCCCCGGCGGGGATCACGCTTGCAGCATCCGGCGAATTGAAAATGACGGCATCGACCATCAATGCGACCGCTGGAACAGTGAACATCCAGGGCGGAGGTGGCGATGTTGTTGTGTCCGGCAAATCGCTGGTATCGCATACGCACACCGGAAACCTTGGCAAGAAAACATCCGCACCCCTGTAAGGAGGTTTTGGAATGTATGTTGGAATTTTCGGCGATGTGATTTTCTCCGTGGGACACCTGCGTGTGCTCACCCCGTCAAACTTCAAGGGAACGACCGGCGCAAACTGGGCGGAACATGAAGTTCTGGGAGGAAAAGCACGAGCAGAGTATTTATCACCGAAACTGAGAGAGTACACCTTTGATATTCTTCTGGATGCAGCACTCGGCGTGAATCCTCGCAAGATGCTGAACCGTCTGACAGAAATGTCAGAGAACGGAGAGATTCATTACCTGATTATCGGGTTTGCACCGGTATCGCAAAACAAGTTTCGGGTCACTGAAATAAGCGACAGCTGGGATTCGGTGATAAAACACGGGCTTTTGATGCAGTGCAAGGTGAGCCTGACCATAAAGGAGTACATATGATCGACTTCAGCAGCACGGTGGTTGAGCTGTCCGGTGACAGCGAAAAACAAAAAGAAGTGCAGGACATTGCAAAGTGCCTTCGCACACTGTATTCCACACCAATCGGGAGCCAAGAGGGCGACAGAGAACTCGGAATCAATCCAAACATATTTGTCGATAAGCCACTTCCGGTGGCAAAGGGGTTATATGTGGCTGAGGTAACAGAGAAAACCGCATCGTTTGAGCCGCGGGCAAGAGTGGTGCGGGTGGACTGGCTGGACAGTGATGCGCTGCATGGCGTTGTAATTCCAAAGGTGGTGTACGAGCTTGTCTAAAATAAAAGAGTTTGAGAACATCCCGGACATCGACATTGAAGGTGAAGAAACGCTGGAAGAAGCTGTGGCCGATTGCAAGGCACTGTTTGGCAAGTACAACAAAGAACTTTTCAACGGTGAGGTGTCGTTGGAACGGTGTTCTGAAGCACGGCTTGTCCTTTTGACACTGGCACATCGTTCGCATCACAACATGGAGTACAGCACGGCGTGTCTGAAAGCGGAACTGCTGCCTACGAGCACGGGGCCGAATTTGGACAACCTTGCTCCGCTTGTTGGAGTGGAACGCCTGGAAGCCGGAAAAGCCACGGCGGTTATTCGATTCACACTGTCTGCGCCGAGAACGAGTGCAACCGGAATCCCGGAAGGAACACAGGTGAGAACGGCAGACAAACGGTATTTCAAAACCGAAAAGTATGCGGAGATCTTACCCGGCGAACTGACCGTGGACGTAGTTGCCGTGGCGGATGAGGCAGGAAGCAACAGCGATGGGATTGCCGAAGGCGAAATCAATGTGCTGGTGGATCCTATCCCGTATGTGTCCGGGGCAAAAAGTGTTTCGGCAAGCACGGGCGGTACGGATACGGAAGGTGACGATTCATTTACCAGACGTATCAACTATGCACCTTCGATTTTCTCCGTGGCCGGTCCGGTGGATGCCTATGAATACTTTGCATCGAGCTGGCGGTCCGATGTGGCAGATACGAAGATCGTTTGCAAGGAAGGATACACGATCCACATTTACTTCCTGATGGCCGGAGGCAGAGTTCCGACAAGGGAAGAATGTACCGGAATGCAGGAATATTTCGACACGGTAAAGCGCCCGATGGGTGATCTGGTTCTTTGCCATGCGCCGGAAGAAATCCCGTATGACATCGAGCTTACTTACCATATTGCCTTGAGCAATGTCAAGAATGCATCGACGATTCAGGAAAATGTGGAAGCAGCTGTGAAGGAGTATGAAACCTGGCAGAGAAAAATCGGCCGGGACATCGAACCGGCGGAGCTGATTATGCGTGTACGGGAAGCTGGTGCGAAACGCCCACGTCTGTTGACACCGGTCGAAACAACCGTCTCCGAAATTCAGGTGGCAAAGCTCCGAAGCTGCAAGGTGACATACGGAGGAATCGAAGATGATTGAACTCCACGAAGTCGGCCTAGTCGAAGGGCTACCGCCTGATGTTGCCAAAGAGCCATGGGTACAGATCCTTGATGCAGTTTTCAGGGAGCGGCGCAAGAAGGAACTGGAAGCTGCCGAACGCTTGAAAATCTACACGGATATTGACCGTGCAGATGAGGCGGTTCTGGATATTCTTGCGGTTCAGTTCCGCGTTGACTGGTACGACACCAGCTATCCGATTGAAACAAAGCGCAGGATCATCAAAACTGCGCTGGAAGTCCGTCGGTACTGCGGAACGGAGTGGGCAGTCCAAAAGGCGCTGTCCTCGATTTATCCGAATGTGAAGATAAGTGAATGGTATGACTACGGAGGAAGGCCGGGCTACTGGCGAATGAACGTAGACATTACCGATGATGGTGTCATTTACTACACACCGGAAGAAATTGAAAAGCGCCTTGGTTATGCCCGGCGCTGTACCGCTCACCTTGAGCACATCATCTACATCGTCGAACCGCATGAACGGTCGCCCGCTTATATCGCCGCCGCACCCTGCGGCATGGCGACATCCTGCACCGTAAAGGTCCCCGGTAGGATCAAGCCGCGGGAAATCGGCGCAAAGGCGTATGTTGCCGGTGCGGTCGGAAGATCGAAAATGCAGGTTGCCGTGGCGCTGCCCGGTGCCGTTGAAGCAAAGGCAGTGAAAGCACGAGCCTTTACGGCGGGCACCGTTGAACGGTCGCACACGGCGATAAACATTGTTATTGGAGGACAGACAACGTGAGTTGGGAAAAATCTAACTACACCGCCGCCGGTGCCGCCCTGCTGTCGGAATCTCTCTCCGGTGGTGCGCTGGTAATCACCCGCGCTGTGAGCGGCACCGGCACGGCAGACGCAGACCTTTCGGAGGAAACCGGGGTAAGCGGCGAAACACATGACCTGAAATTGCTGGACATCAAAACCGTTGAAAGCGGCGGTGAGACGGCTCGGCGGGTAAAAATCCAGATCACCGGTGCAGATGAAACGTACATCATGCATCAGGTGGGCGTTTACGGCAGGCTGAACGACGATGCCGAAACACTCCTGTTTATTATGCAGGATGCACGCGGAGTGGAGGTCCCGTCCACGAAAGTGAACGGCGATTTTGAGATTGAGCTGTCGGCGCTGCTTGCTGTGTCGAACAAGGCCAATATCAGCATTACCGTTGACCCTCAGGTGCAGGCGTTGATGAAGCTGGTCAAGGCCGAGATCGAGAAGCACAATGCCAATGCCGACGCCCATGCGGCGACTATCACGGCAGCGGTCAGCGCAGCCGTGAAGAACCTGTCTGAATCCGGGGAAATCC
>ENA-OZEM01000876-OZEM01000876.1-human-gut-metagenome-genome-assembly--contig:-NODE-876-length-11973-cov-5.247021_pt1 | contig 11973 bp, 16 predicted proteins | sample MGYA00245069_ERZ653611 | MGnify/ENA primary metagenome ERZ653611 (study PRJEB26926, sample SAMN06165006) | human gut metagenome | biome: ENVO:00009003; feature: ENVO:2100002; material: ENVO:00002003... | reverse complement strand
AGATCTGCGCATGTCTCGTGGGCTCGGAGATGTGTATAAGAGACAGACCCAATATGGACGAGGAAGACAATTCATTAATGCTATATCGTTTTAGACTATAAGTGAAAGTCACAAAATAGGCTGAAAGCTCAGTGGTCTTCCTCGCCCATTTTGTCTCTTTTAACCCAATTCGGTCGTTAGAACGAATAAAAATAGTCAGTCGCTTTACTTTTCTCGTTCTAATGACTGATTGAGGTTTATCCGCTAAAAGCCCTACTTAGGCCACATATCTACTATAAATTCTTTATTCCAGGCATCTTTCTCCGCTAAAACATATTCCGTTTCCCACTTGCCTAACGAATATCCCACTATATGCAATTCGGCTCCTGTCTTACCGGCCAGCTTAAACTTGCCGCTGGTGTTGACCTTGAACTGATAGTCGGAACCCGTTACTACACTTGCAGACAGATCTGTTGAAACAGAAGGACCTACTTTAACGAAAGGACCTCCGCAATAGGCTATATTGACTTCCGTCTTGAAATATACACCCAGGCTTGCAGCCACTTCACCAGAGTAAGTGATGTTGGTTCGATCTACATAGCAGTTAAACGAATGGTTGTATTCTTTATAAAAGACCCAGCCTCTGTCTCTTGCATAGGAAGGACCCAGCTTAAAGGAAGAATCAAAAGTCATGGGCAGAGTTATGCCTATCGTGCCTTTTGCATGTGCATTACAGTCCATAGTTAAAGTGGGTATAACCATGACCGAAATGTGAATGGGACCTGCTATCGGGAATACAACTACAATAGGAGGATAATAGACTAATGGGACTTCACCGCCGCTTGATTTATCCTTCACATCCCATTCAACGAACAGAGGACCATCCAGTTTGTACTCACCTGTGAAGTAGCAATCAAAGTTACGTAATTTGAACCAGGAAATGTTGATGCCGATTTCAAGGTCTAATGCTGTGTGGGTCTGTACATCCTTCAGTCCAATGCGTAAGCCTTTTTCTTCGTATGAATAATTGGTTATTCCATCCTTGTTGAAAATATGCCATGTAGCTTCTTGGGCCAGCAGCTCTTCGGCTGTTGCATACTTTTTGCCATTGTCTTCTGTACCGCTGAAGATAACCACGCTGGGATGATAAACGCCGTCTTTGGAATAACGGTTCTTCAAGCCTTTCTCGCCGTAGTTAACATACAATTCCGTGCTCAGCTTGAAGTCGCCATGCTCTATCAGGTCTGCCAATGTACCTTGGGTTGTCGTCAGAATAGCATCCTTTCCGTTTGCCGATACATTTGATACCTTCCGAATGAAAGGTGGCGTGTCGATGCTGCGCCATATAGACAACACATCGTTCTTGTTTACCTTTGTCTTTATCTTATCCAGGTATGCCTGGCTCACACGAATCTGTGTTGTGTCAGCATTTAAGATCTCCACATCGTTCGGATTGATAAAATCAAAATAGTTGAGAGCTTGGGCATTTTCTGCAAGCTCAATTTCGCCTTTCTCAATAGGCGGATCGGGAGAAACATTGTTATCGTCATCGTTGTCACAAGATATTACCGTAAGTGATACGAAGAACAAGGCAAGAAAAGCAAACTTGCCCGATTTGAAAAAGACCAATACTGCTTCATAAATGTGGATTATTTTACGCCTTCCAGGTTTCTTGGAAGAACCTGATAATACATGGAAGCGTGAAACCGGAACACCGCATTTTGAGTGGAGTCACAACAAAACAAGCATAACGCTTCCTCAATTGTTGATATACCTAATTTCCGCAACACTTTTGTACAAGAATAATTTAAAGCACTGAGTAGTAATGTATTACCCAGTGCTTTGTCATGTCAGAAGATTCACTTAACTTCGTGTTGCAATAAAAATCAAACCAATCTTCAGCAGACATGGCTAAAGTACAAATAAAATTCGATTCAATCACACCTTTTGGCGGAATATTTTCAATCATGGAGCAATTTGATGCTCTTTTATCGGACGTAATCGACTCCACATTAGGACTGCATAGCAGAACCTATGGTTACCAATACAGTGAAATCATCCGTTCTCTCATGTGCGTATTCTTCTGTGGCGGCTCGTGCATTGAAGACATATCCACTCATCTCATGCCCCATCTTTCCCTGCATCCCAAACTTAAAACCTGCAGCGCAGACACGATTCTTCGCGCCATAAAAGAACTGACTACAGACAACATAACGTATTCATCTCCAGACTCAGGTAAATCATATGACTTCAATACAGCTGACACAATGAACGAATTGTTGGTCAAGTCTCTCATTGCTACCGGAGAATTATGTCAGGAGCAGGGTTACGATCTGGATTTTGACCACCAGTTCATTGAAACGGAGAAGTATGATGCCAAACGTACATACAAGAAGTTCACAGGATACAGCCCGGGAGTGGCCGTTATAGGTGACCATATTGTCGGCATTGAAAATCGGGATGGCAACACGAATGTCCGGTTCTGTCAGCAGTGTACATTGGAAAGAATCTTCACCAGGCTGGAATGGAACGGCATTCATATAAATAGAGCCCGTATGGATTGTGGGTCGTGCTCCGAAGAGATTGTAGATACCGTCAAGGCCCATTGCAAGTACTTCTATATCAGAGCCAACAGATGCTCCGCTTTTTATGAAGACATGTTCGCTCTCAGGGGATGGAAAGCTGAGGAAATCAACGGGATCAGGTTTGAGTTGAACTCGATTGTCGTAGAAAAATGGAAGGGGAAACCATACCGTCTTGTCATCCAAAGACAAAGAAGAGCAGATGACATACGGGAGCTATGGGAAGGAGAATATACCTACCGGTGTATCCTTACCAATGATTTCGAATCCGACATAAGGGATGTCGTAGAGTTCTATAACCTGTGCGGTGGGAAGGAAAGAATCCTCGATGACATGAACAACGGGTTTGGATGGAAACATTTGCCAAAGTCATTCATGGCAGAAAATGCAGTATACCTGCTGATGACTGCATTGATAAGGAACTTCTACAAAACGATCATCCGAAAATTAAACGTTAAGGATTTTGGCCTATCCATATCGAGTCGTATTAAGACTTTCGTTTTCAAATCATTGCTGTCCGCTAAAGTTTAGTGTAGTACGATTCGCCTACCCGCAGTGTCACTTGATAGGCATTGCGGGTGTTTGTTTTGTCTGGTAAGCCCCTCTATCCAAAGAGCAGGAGTTCCTTGGGTGGCGATTCTGCCTCGGCTACCAGTTTTGACCAGTCTTTGTCGGGTTCTTCGAGGAAGGTGTAGAGGTTGACGTAATACATTAACATGATTCTGACCATTGTTGCCAATCCCGAGAAGCTCCAGCTGCGTTTGATGCGTTTCTTCAGCACCATCAGTAGAAGGTTGGCGATGAGGGTTATCCATATCTGGATTTTGATGGCATTGGCGCTTTCGCCGTAAAAGTACCGAAGGGGGAAGTTCTGCTTTATCTGCTTGAACAACAGCTCTATCTCCCAGCGTTTCCGGTAGATTGCCACAATATCCTCGGCGCTCATCTCCATGTCGTTTGTGAGGAGGGATATGAGCTTGGCCCCTCTTTTCTTTTGGTCGACGTAGGTGACTATGCGTGCATGGTGCTTTATATCGTCGCCATCTTTGACCTTCTTCGTGAATGTCACATGGCGTTCCCGAAGTGCCATCAACCCACTTTCTGTCATGTATATCGGTATCAGCAGAAACCTCATAGACAAGATTCTTCTTCATCTTGGTGACATATATGACACCTGCCCGGCTCAGCTCCTCGAACTTGGCGTAATCGATGTAGGCCCTGTCCAGGGCAACGATGTCTCCGCTTGTGTAATTTGACGGCTTGAGCATGAAACTGTCATTAGTGGCGGCAGATGTGAACCTGATATCTGAAGAAACTCCCTCGTTTGCATGGATATTGGTGTGGACCTTTATGCCGCCTTTCTTCTTCCCCGTCTTCGGATGGCGTCCGACTCCCGTGAAGATAAGGTTGGAGAACAGGCTGATTGTCGTCGAATCGATAATCTGCAGCCGGTTTATCCAACTGGAAGATGGATTGTTTCGGCTGTCCGATGAAAGTTCGTTGCGGTATGTCTTGTACAGGTCGCGATAGATTGCCTCAAAGATTCCCTCTGACCTGCGTGCATTTGCGTCAGACAGAGTACTGCGCCGGGGCATCATGCTTATCCCAAGATGGGCAAGCTTTCTCGCTTCAGGGAACATCGAGTCCGTGATTTCCCGCAGCGAATCGAACCGTTTGATCACGGCATACAACATTATCAGCAGATGCTGCCAGGCGTCAAAGTGTTTGACATACCGTTCGCCGCCCTTTTCTTGACTGATTTGGAGAATTTTTGACTTGTCCAGCAAATTTATCAGCTGACCATATGCCGGCTGTCCGTTGAAATGACTACCTTTGTTCATCGTTATTGATTTATTTTTTAGCAGAAACAAAGGTAACGAAAAAGGCTGGACCTCCGAGAGGGGATTCAGCCTTGTATTTTTGATTCGGTCAAACTTTTACCGGACACCAATATTTTCAAATACATCTCGATTGCCGCAAAGTGGATTAGGACTTCAAGGACGTACGTGCTAAACATCTATACCGAGAATCCAGCGTATAAAATAGCCTTTCAACAGGATTTTGGCTAATCCTTATTCTAATGGTGGGTAATGCGTATTGCCTCAAGTCGCTTCATGGGGTAAGGGGAAGTTATGCAAAAGAGTGGACCTTTGGCACCTTCGTTTCACTAAAACACAATGTAAAGATAATAAACTCACTAAAAAATGCATGGCAATCTCTGATTTCATTCGCTTGCGGAAATTAGGGTAAATATGCAACCGGCCCGTCATTGAAGGTATCTGAAAAGGATACCTTCTTTTTGTTATACTGTCTGTTATCCATTTTCTCTGGAAAACATCTTTGATCTTCATAATCATCCTACGCTGGCGAAATAATTCATCATGGACACTACATATCCAAGTAACGGTATCAGTACACCGATTACATATACCATAGCGTACCCCAAAAGGACGAGAGGTAATATTTTACGGTAAAGACCGGCGATAACAAGAAATATAAACAAAGAACAAGAACCATAAACTCCTATTTGAAAACCGGGCATCAATTCATAAACGGGTACGGGCTCGGGGTTAAGCATGGCTCCGGCCACAATGGAATAAAGACTTGCCAACAATATAAATAATGTATACAGGCAGCTCTTAAAAATCCCGGGATCGTTTCTTTTACAATAGAGAATTGTTTGGATATCACTCCTAAGAAACTCAATACCCAGCAAGAGAGCTACCATGACACCCGTATCAAAAGCAGAGAATATATTCATTTCAATCAATCACCTTTGACGCGAAGACATGTATTTATTCCGGAATGCCACGCCTTCGCTTGTTTTACGATATGATATTGATATCCGATAGTTTGGAAAATATTTGAAAAACCTTCGTTGTATGCTTTTAAATTTGCTCATTATACTTATTACATGTTGTATCCGACAAATTGAAAATCCCAGCCATTCTTTCAATTTCTTACCTGCAAATATAGCCCTTTGCCGGGTTGATTGCGCAAGGCGGCCCCTTTCAGGGGCTGGTTGGCTAAAAGAAAATCATCCTCGCTTCGCTGCGGTATTTTCTTTTGCCAAGCCTTGCGCAATCCCCGGCAAAGGACAGTCCGGCAAGTAAGAAACCGAAAAACCGGCTCCACGGAGCCGATCATGTCAAACAAACTAAAAAAATGAAGGTATGAACAGAGAGACAACAAGCAAAGTCCACAAAGGACAGCAGGGTGCCAATCCGAAAATGAGAATGTTGGTTTATCGGGAAAGGAGCTATCCCGCACGGAAGGTGCAAGGCAGGGACGGAAGCTATACGGTTGCCGCAGACAGCCTGGTGCCGGAACTGCTGGACGGCATCAGAAGCCTTGACCCGGCAGCTTTCAAGCTGGACGAGGAAATCGCCTGCTATTGCTCGGACGAGGAAATCCAAAAACTGGCGGACGAAGAACTGGTAGAAATAATTTATGAATGGCAACGGTTATGACTGAAACAACAACAGCAAAGGTCCGGGAAGAACAAGTAACGGGCCTTACCGCAGAGAATGCGCACCGGGTCACGATGATCCGGGAAAAGGGTACGGACCATCCTCCCGTACCGTTCCATTTCAGAAAGGAGCATCATGGAACGGGCAACTATGTACACCTGTACGGAAATCCGGAAGATCGGAATGAATTGCATTCCAGGGACTTCAAAGACTGGGAAGCCGTAGCGTTCAAACATCCTGGCTATCTGGAGGATATGTGGAAACAGGCTTGCGACGCATACGCCTGGAGTTCCTTCGACCCGGAGATTCGTGGCGAGACGGACATCATGATTTACGGGGAGGAGCTGCACAACGACCTGCAACTCATGCAGGAAGAGGAACGGGATACATACATCGCCGCCTACCGGAAAAAGCTATCCGCCCAGCTCTCGGCCCTCTCACGCTGCGCCAACCCGATGGTGACGGGACGAGGCGGATTTGATTACCACAGGCAGGAGAATACGAACAGAAGCTATCAGAACCGCTACGAGGAGTTCCGCAATTGGCGGCAAAAGGTTCTTGAAGCCGTCAGACGAAAAAAGGAAGCCGCACGACCGGAGGAAGAGAAACAGGAAAAGGCATGGCAGACGCTCAAACGCGACATCAAGAGCAGCGCCGACACCATCCACGGGATTGACACCGGACAATGCCGGGGTTATAACCGTGCCCTGTTCGTCAGCAGCATCCTGAACAAGGTATCCACCTTCGCCAATCACGGGGAAGTGGAAATCGTCCGCAGGGCCGTGGACTTCATTTCCGAATATAACGCAAGGCTAAGGAAACCCGTCATCACCCCGAGAAACAAATTCTTCCAATTGCCGGAACTTGCGGAACGGATGCGCGAAAGGCTGAAAGCGGTGCAAAGCCGGGAAAACAAGGAAGTGCCGTTCGAGGGCGGGACACTTGTATGGAACTATGGGGAAGACCGCCTTCAGATCCTGTTTGACAGGATTCCCGAAGACAACAGACGAAAGGAACTGAAATCCTCCGGATTCCGCTGGTCACCCAGAAACAAGGCATGGCAACGGCAGCTCACCTCCAATGCCCTCAGTGCCGCCAAGAGAGTGTTGAACCTTCAAAACATCTGAACCATGAATAACGACAAACTGAAATTCGTAGTTGATTCACGCAGTTTTGACGGCAGCTGCGTGACCACCATGTCTGACGGAATACACGGCGACTACCATCATGAGACACTGGAGGAACTGAGGGACAGGGAAAAGAACCCGTACCTCACAGCCGTGTCCGGAAATACCGTCCGCAAGATGATACGCATCCACCTGCAATCCCTCTGCGCCCCGTTCAGTGAGATTACGGAAGAAAGATATTTCGACTACATGGATGTCTTGCCCCCCATCCGCCATACCCGGAATTTCTTTTTCCTGGGAGAGCCTTATCATGCGGACATCTACCGGTTCTACTTCCGGGCGGGCGGACGCTACTTCACGGGACTCCGCTCCGTTACCACGCCAAGAAAGGAACTGGAACGGCAGATGGACAACCATTACCGGAACATTACCTTCAAAGGAGACATCCTGAAAGAAAAGCCGATGGTCATCTCTGACCACGCACGGCATGCCTCTATAATTATAGTTCCTTATCTGTTTCTTGACATAAATGGCGAGAAGAAGTTCATCTGCAACCTGATGAGAGGAACGGACGAATCGTCAGGCAGGGATGTAAGGCTGGAAACCGCCAAAATCCTGCGAAGCCTGCGCCGTCATCATTTCCTCTACTTCTCCGGCTATGAGGGAAACGACGATATGGACAAGTTCCTAGGCGAAGTGATGAAGAAAAAGCACACCCTGCTGGCAAACGGCAACTTCCTCCAATATCCCGTGAACCGGGAGTCCGTGTCGTTTACCGGAACGGTCAGGGAAACAGGCGAGCCGTTCTTCTTCCGGATTTACGACAGGGAGCTGTTCCTGCACCTGTTGTACGTCCTGAGAGGCATCAAAAGGGAAAAAGCTAAAATATAACGTGACACATAACGACGGTATGGTGACTGTCTTTCCGACCCGTCACCATACTAAAAAAACAATGAAATCATGAGAACTGTGACCGAAGAATCGTTGCGACGCAGGCTGGCCCGTCTGGAGTCGGCCCTGGAAAGCGAAAAGGCACGCCTGAGAAAAGTATGCGGCGGCATCCCCTGGGGAGCCGGGATGAGGCGTACCAAATGTACCCCCTCATTCCGAAGGGAGGACGAACTGATTGGGAAAATCAAGGCGGTGAGACAGCAACTCTCCCAAATGTCCGCAGGCGGTGACAATCACACGTTTAAAGAAACAGGCAGGTGAATGCCGGCCAATTAACTTGCAAGTCAATAATTTTAAAACCAGTTACGAATATGAACACCCGATTGGCTATAATCCGTTCAGAGGGAAAAGAACATCTCTGCTACCGGGAAGAGGAATGTTTTGTCGATGTATCCTATCCGATGGTGACATTTACCAAAGGGGAGGATGATTTTGAAATTGCCAAATGCGACCATCCGTCCATGGAAGAGACTTTCCTGTATCAGGAAAGCCGTCTCTCAATCGTGATTGAAATGTACCATAACGGCTGGCCGGCATTGTCTCTGAAAGATCCCGTGACCCATGAGATATACACGGTCCTGACGGTCAACTTAGAAGATAAGGCGGCATTCTCACTGCCTGACAGGGTATTCGTGGACATCAACAACAATCCTGATGCCATGGAGTTCCTTCTGTCCAACAAATTGGCTGAGGATACAGGTTATAGACGTCAGAGCGGCTGAGTAAGCTACCCGATGGTCACACTTAACCTTCCGACGTTTTACAGGCTTGACCCACATGCCTTTAGCGCAATATTGAATATCCGGTAATCCTTCCGGGCAATGAATCTGGTATCAACAATCAAATGGAAAGAATCATGAAAAGATATGACATAAGAGTAAGGTATTCCTTCGAGGGCACTTACACGGTAGCGGCAGAAGACCGCGATGAAGCAAAAAGAATGGTAAATGACGATTGCGGTCTTGTTTTGGGCGGCGATATCCACACGACACGCGATGACGATGAAGTGTTGGAGTGGGATTTCTGTATCCATCCCGACACGCGGATTCTCTCCTTGCAGGAAAGAGGCGGAAAAGGAAGTTTACCGTCAGAAGCCGTTGATTTCAGCGGCAGGATCAAGGAACTGCGGGGGGACATCATCGACGCGATACGGCAGTTGCTCCATGCTCACTGCGTGAAAGAAATTCGTCTTCCGGAAGAGGATTATGATCCGGTCTGGGTGATATGGTTTGGCAAGAACGGAGAACCATATGAATGCAGGGTGACAGGACTCCGGGTAACGGCGGACAGCCTGACCGTCCTTGCCGAAGAGAAAGAAAGCGGTGACGAGGTGCAGTGTCACAGCCCGTTTGAACTCGGCGCAAAGAACATAGACTGGCTTCATGAGATGTATGAGGCTGTGTGGCATCAACTGAGAGAAACAAACAATGTAGAATCACAAATAGAAGAACCATGAAATATCAAGCGGAAAATACCGTCTCCAGTTTCTTCTACTACATGTGGAACGCCTGGAGCGAGGAGGAATGCAAAACCGTGTATGGCGGCATGTACCCGCATTTCTGGGAAAAATGGTGCGTGGCGACAGACAAGGGCACATTCGGCGCGGCGGAACGGTTCTACCTGGAACTCTCGGAAGACAACCGCAGGATTCTGGTGGAACGGGCCGTCTCGATATATGACGGACGACACTTCAGAAAAAGGAACAGTAACCCCAAAAATCAAACAGTATGCGAGGAAACATTATCAGTCTGATCGGCAGCTCATGCAGTTGCAGTCAAACGGAAGCACAGGAATACCTGGACTCCGAAATCCGGTACCTGCGCGAATTGCAGGAGGCGGACGACCTGAGAGAAGATGACATGGAAACGGCCTGTCTCAACCTCGGTCTTGACCTTGACTACCGGGAATATTTTATCAACCGCCTCGCAGGGGCATAAAAAACTTATGGCTATGACTTATTTTCAGAACATACACTCTCTGGCGGACTTGAAGAAAGAATACCGCCGGCTGGCATTGGAGCACCACCCGGACAAGGGTGGTGACACCGCAATCATGCAACAGGTGAACACCGAGTTTGGAAGGCTTTTTGAGGCTTGGAAAGAAAAACCGGATATTCCCTCGACCTCAACCGGATATGAATATGACTATCCGGGAGCCACGGCAAAGGAATACACCAAGTATGTGTATAACGAATACCGCTGGAAAGGCCGCAATTACAAGGGGCAGCACGCTCCTGAAATCGTGGGACTGGTACGGGCATGGCTCAAGGAGACCTATCCGGGATACAAGTTCTCTGTCAGACGGGAGAATTGCCACTCCATCCATATCCGGTTGATGAAAGCGGATTTCGAGGCGTTCACCAAAGAGTCCGGAAAAGTTCAAGGCGATGTCAACCACCATCATATCCATTCAGACAAATCCTTGACGGACAGGGCAAAGGATGTAATGGTGAATATCTGCGATTTCATCATGTCGTACAATTTCGATGACAGCGACCCCATGACGGACTATTTTCACACCAACTTTTACCTGACGCTCGGAATCGGAAGTTACAAACAGCCGTACAAGGTGGAACCGCCCAAACTCGGCAGCAAAGACAAGCCGGAGGTATTCAAGCATCCGGAAGGTCCGGCACACAAGGCAATGCGCCGGGCATTGGGCAAAGCGCGTTTCGGCTTCATCGAAAGCCGGAAGTATGCCGGGGAAATAATTCTGGGGGAAGACTGTTTCGGCTCACGGGGCGAAGTCTATTTTTGGCCGAAGGAATATTCAAGCGCAAAAATGGCCCAAAAACGCATCGACAAACTGGAGGAAGCCGGAATAAGGTGCGAACTCACCGGCTATAACGGAGGATACATCCGCCTGCTCGGATACACCCCTGAGATGAGAAATTCCCTGGAACGGGAACGTCAGGAGTATGCCGCCGCGTATCAGGCATGGTACTCAAAACAGAATTTGAAAACAATCTGATTCAGAAATTATGGATACAAACAATTTGGACAAGTGGTGGTACGGACTTCCGGAAAACACCAGACAGGCTATAGGAAACGATGGGATATGGGAAAAACTGGATATGCCATCCCGTTCGGCGCTACACCGGTATTCCCTGCTTAGAATTTACGGAACGGCAAAAGACAGGGATGAGGAACGCACGCTGCTCAATGAAATCGCGTGCGGACTGGGCGACCTTGCCCTTGTCCGTAAAAACGGCATCGCGTTGGAGGAAATGTGCAACGGGAACGGGGAATTTTACGATGAATACCAGGAACAGTTCAACATATTATATGACAATTACGGACACATAATAGAAAATATAAGCTGGCCGGACTGGATCGGACATACAATTCCGACAAACAGGGAACTGGTCCGGTTATTGGAACATCACGGTTACAAGCGTATGGAAATCGATACCGACAGAAGAATCCCGAAAACTTTCTATGTTTTCCGTCGTGGGTTGCACATCAACGCAAGCGAGGACTTGTCTTACCACATCGTACCGCAACAGGACAGTTTCGGACTGGGGCGTTTTGCGGTATGCGCTACCAAAGACGGTGAAAGCTCCCAGCTGGGAACTGACTGTGCCCGGCTCTTTTTGAGGCGCTTCCTTGCCTTCCTGAAGGGTGAAAGAAGCGGGAAAGAGATTATAGATGAAATATGCAACAACCGACAAACTGAACGATAGTATGAAAGCAAAAGTATTCAAGTACAGGTCTGACGGGAATACCGTCGTGGCTCCTTATATGGAACTGGAACCGTACGCCGAGAATGTATATCTCTCCCTGTCTAGAAAGAACGAATATGGGAATGAGGACGATGACTGTTTCCATGTGGTCTGCCGGATTGAAAACGTTTATTTTTCCAGCG
>ENA-OZEM01000853-OZEM01000853.1-human-gut-metagenome-genome-assembly--contig:-NODE-853-length-12135-cov-10.433113_pt1 | contig 12135 bp, 8 predicted proteins | sample MGYA00245069_ERZ653611 | MGnify/ENA primary metagenome ERZ653611 (study PRJEB26926, sample SAMN06165006) | human gut metagenome | biome: ENVO:00009003; feature: ENVO:2100002; material: ENVO:00002003... | reverse complement strand
AGCACCTGTGTGCCCCGCACCTCAATGCTTCGCACGCCAAAGGTCTGATCATAGACGTCTGCCCCGCAGGTGATGTGCAGGGTGTACAGGTAGGGCGTGCCGGGTCTGGGCTCCCAGAGATGCACCTCCGGGATGGTCAGGGTACCTTCTGCACCCTCGGCGCTTGCAACGGCGTTGCCGTCCGCATCCAGCACCGTGACATGGACAGGCGTGCTGCCGGTGGTTTTGACCGCGTACTGCACCGTGCCGTCCACGGTGGGCACTACGGTCACATCCTCGATGTACTCTTTAGGGGTGGTGTAGAGCACCACCGGGCGATGGATGCCCGCATAGTTGAAAAAGTCAAAGTTGGGGCGGTTCTGGGGTGCGGCGGCACGCTTGGCAGCCTCCACACTGGGGATACCCGCGTTGTCCGAGCCAAAGAAGGCCAGCTGCCCGTCCTCGTTGCCCACAGGCAGGGTGCTGTGGTTCACCCGGTTGTCACAGGCTACGGTCAGCAGTGCGGTCTCGCCGGGTTGCAGCAGAGCGGTGACGTCCGCTTCAAAGGGGGTAAAGCCGCCCTTGTGCTGCGCAATGAGCTGGCCGTTCAGCCAGACCTTGGCCGTGTGGGTCACCGAGCCGAACCGCAGCACCACCCGCTGCCCGGCGCAGAAAGTGGGCAGCGTGACCTTGCGCTGATACCATGCCCAGCCGTAGTGGCGGCGCAGGGCGGTGGTCTGGTCGTTCTGGTCGTTGTAGCTGGCGGGCACGGCGATGGGCTGGGCATCCGGCAGGGGCTTTGCGGGATCGAACTGGTCTTCCACGCAGCTGCCCAGCGCAAACGCCCATGTGCCGTCAAGGCTCAGCTTCAAGCGCGCTTCATTCTGTTCAGGATATAACATAACACTTTCTCTCTATTTCTGCAAAAAATGCGGGGCGCGGGTACTGCCCACGCCCCGCTTACGGGTGATTTGTTTAGCCCTTGATGCCGGTGGATGCCACGCCCTGCACAAAATACTTCTGCAGGGAGAGGAACACGATCAGCACCGGGATCAGTGCCACCACAGAGGCCGCCATGATCAGGCCGTACTCTGCAGAATACTGGGTGATGAACATACGCAGACCGATCTGGATGGTCTTGAGTTCGGTCTTGGTCAGGTAGATCAGGGGGCCAAGGAAGTCGTTCCATGTGTTCACGAAGGTGAAGATGGTCAGGGTGGACAGGGCGGGCAGGCTGAGGGGCAGCATGATGTGCCACCAGATGCCGTACTCGCTCAGGCCATCAATGCGGGCAGCCTCACACAGCTCGGTGGGCACGCCCTCGTAGAACTGCTTCATCAGGAACACGCCGAAGGCGCTGAAGGCCTGCAGGCACATAATGGCCAGATGGGTGTTGTTCAAATGCCACGAGCTCATCATCATGAACTGGGGCACCATGTAGGCCTGCCAAGGCACTGCGATGGTAGCGATGTAACCGAGGAAGAGCGCGTTTTTGCCCTTGAACTGCATCTTGGCAAAGGCGTAGGCTGCAAAAGAGGAGGTGAACAGCTGCAACAGGGTGACCACCACGGTGATCTTGACCGTGTTTTTCACAAAGGTCAGCAGCGGGATCTGGGTCCAGATGTCCACATAGTTCTGCCAGCGGGGATTTTTGGGGATCCACTGGATGGGGAAGCCGAACACGTCCTTATTCAGCTTAAAGGAGGAGGACAGCATCCACAAAAAGGGCAGCAGCATACAAGCTGTGATGACGATGAGGAAGAAATAGATCAGGAACTTGGAGATGAAATTGCGGCGCTTCTGAGAGGCCTCGGTCTTGATAATAGCAGCAGACATGGTTCTTCCTCCTTTCTCAGTTCTCGCCCTTGGAGCCGCGGAACTGGATGATGGTAACGATCAGCACCAGTACGAACAGCACCATGGAAATTGCACTTGCGTAGCCGTATTTCGGGGTATTGACGAAGGCCACATTATAGATGTAGTACACCAGCGTCATGGTAGCAGTACCGGGGCCGCCCTGCGTGATCATGTACATCTGGTCGTAGACCTTGAAGCCGGAGATGGTGAGCATAATGACCACAAAGAAGGTGGTGGGGCGCAGCTGCGGCAGGGTGATGTGCCAGAACTGCTGCCAGCGGTTTGCACCGTCCAGCTCGGCGGCTTCGTTCAGGTCCGGGTTGCAGCCCTGCAGGCCGGCCAGATAGATGACCATGTAGTAGCCCATGTTCTTCCACACGCTGAACAGGATGACCGTGATCATAGCGGTGTCCTTACCGGCAGCCCAGCGGGGCAGGTTTTCCACCGCCACGCCAAAGAACTGGTTCAGGATCATGTTGATGGGGCCCATGGAGGGGTTGAAGATCATGTTCCACACCGCTGCCACCGCCACCAGCGAAGCAACGTAAGGGAAGAACGCCACGGTGCGGAAGAAGTTGCGCAGCTTCACGTTCTGGTTCAGCAGCACGGCCATGGCCAGCGAGCAGGCCAGCGTAAGCGGCACGGTGCCGATGACATAGACGATGGTGTTTTTCAAAGCCGCCTGAAAGATTTTATCGGTGGTGAAGAGCTTTACAAAGTTTTTCAGGCCGACAAATTCAATGGCGTGGCGGCCGTCCCATGCGCAGAAGGCCAGCTCAATGGCAAACACCATGGGCACCAGCGTAAACACGCAGAAGCCAATGAAGTTTGGCGCAATGAAGGAATACGCGATCAGAGAATCGCGGGTCGATTTTTTTAGCACTTTACGGGGAGTTTTATTCTGGACAGCAGCACTCGCCATAAAAGAGCCTCCTTTCCCGGAAGTATAACAGCTTTTCCAAAAAACGAGCGGAGCGGGCGCTGCGCATACCCGCCCCGCTCAGACAGGGCTTTTTTCCGATGCTCGTTCATCGGAAAATGAATGGGGATTGAAAACAATGAAGAAGGAGAACCGCAACGTATTGCGGAAAACGCTTTATCAGCCGAGAACTGCGGGAACCTGATCGTTCATGTTCTGGATGCCCTCGTCCACGGTCTCGCTCATGGTCATAATGGCATCGTGCTCGGCGTTCAGAATGGTCTCGATATCAGATGCGTACTGGGTGTAGGGCATTTCCAGATAGACATTGCTGGTGGTCAGTGCATCCACAGAATTGCTGTCCTCGGGGAAGCCCTCGGTGGACTTGATGATCTCGGCGGTAGCAGCGGAGCCGCAGGCCGGGAAGGTGCCGGTCTTGGCAATGGCCTGTGCGCCCTCTTCGGAGACACACCAGTTGATGAAGTCGGCAGCGGCCTCTGCCTTGGGAGAATCGGCGTTGATGGCCAGGCTGGTCACAGTGCCCAGCGTAGAACCAGCCTCTGCACCGGCGGGGTGCGGGTACTTGACGATGCCCCAGTTGAACTTGGTCTCGGCATCCTTCATGTAAGCTTCCAGCGTGGAAATGAACCAGCTGCCCATGTTGACCATTGCGCACTGCTGGTTCTCAAAGGCTGCGGAGTAGTGCAGAGAAGAGGTCTTGAGGTAGCCGTAGTCCATGCAGATGCCGTCCTTCTGCTGGGCAATGACCATATCGTAGGTGGGCTTCATGAAGTCGTATTTGCCGTCGATGATGGTGTTCTTGCCGTCCAGAATGGAGAACAGAGAAGCGGCGGAGCGCCAGGTGTGGTAGTGGCAGCCATAGACCTTGGTGTCGCCGGAGCCGCTGGTCATCTTGCGGGCCAGAGCATCGTAATCTTCCATTGTCAGGTCATTGGAGGGATACTCCACACCGGCAGCATCAAACAGATCCTTGTTGTAGTACAGCACCCAGAAGTCGCTGCGGAAGGGCACGGCGTAGAAGTTGCCGTCATCGGTGGTCAGCTGCTCGATGGTGCCGTTGAAATCGCCGGTATCGCGGGTCAGCACCTCGTTCAGGGGCTTGAGGTAGTCCAGATTGATCAGGTTTGCGTAGCCGGGGATATCCTTGACGGTCACGACATCCAGATCGGCGCTGCCGGCCAGCTGGGTAGCCAGAACGGTCATGTAATCGCTGGAGCCCAGATCCACCATCTCGATGGTCACGTCCTTGTGGCTTGCCATGTAGCCGTCGGCCATGGCCTGCCAGTAGGGAGTGGACTCCTTATCCCACACTGACCACTGCAGGGTAACAGGGCCTGCGGCTGCGGAAGCAGCGGTGGAACCGGCAGTGGAGGAAGCAGCGGTGGAGCTTGCAGAAGAGCCGCCACAGGCGCTCAGGGCAGCAGCTGCGCCGCAGGCAGCGGCAGCGGTAAGGAACGAACGACGAGAGATCTTTTTCATAAGTGTGTCCTCCTTCAGGGCAGTGTGTGTATTTCGTGCAACGGTCTCCCCCGTGCCGGGGAGCCGCTCGCTTTTGTTGACACTAGGATACCGCACAAACGCAAAAACCGGAATGGAAAAATTCCGGGAAGAGTTGCAGTTTTTCTGTATCTTTTAAAAAAAGATGCACTTTCTTACACTGGAGTCTGCACTTTCTTGTTCTCTTGCACAGTTTACATCCATGGCACAAGAAAAAAGCGTATAAAGTACACAATTTTCATGAAAAAAGTCGTTGACAAACCGCGCCGGAATCAGTACTGTATAAAGGAAAGAATGCAAAATATTACCGGAAAGGAGGCTCCGCTATGAAGAGCAGCCATCGTTTCCCGCTGCGGCGGCAGATCGTGTGGGGGATGCGCTTTTTTACCATCCTTACCTCGCTGGCCGTGGGCGCGGCGCTGTTCACCCTCTCCAACCAATATGTGCGCGCCAACTCCCTGCAGGCGGCAGAGTTCAACCTGCGGCTGGTGGCTACCTCCATCGAGACCAGTCTGGACAGCGCCGATGCTCTTTTGAACTGGGCTTCCATCGACAGCACCGTGCGGCGGTACATCACGCAGGAAAATATCAACGGCACCCAGACCATTGCCGCCTACGAAGCCGTGCAGGAAAAATACTATTCCAGCACCCTGTACAGCCATATCCTCCGCTTCTTTATTACCAATGAGAACGACCGGCATTTGCAGTTCGGCACGCTGAACTCCTCGGCGGCGCTCAACCGCACCAGCATAAATCAGTTTCTCACCAAGGGGTACGGGATGCAGTTTACCACCGACCCGCTGCTGCCCGGCAGTCCGGGCTGCATCGCCCTCAGCCAGCCTGTCCGCTGCGGCAAGGGCACCTTGCACCGGGGCAGCACCTACCTTGCGCTGGATACCGCCATTATCACCGACCCGGCAGCAGGTTACAGCCTGACCGACGGCAGCGCGTTGTACTGGGAGATGGGCAGCCGCCTGTGGCAGATCGAAAACGGCAGCCTGACCGAGATTGAAAATCCGCTGCGGGAGGTGGACTACACCCTGCGCACCGGCAGCAATAACGGCGTGACAGAGCAGACCGCATGGCAGGGCAAGGTGCAGCTGGACGGCCAGAAGTATTATGTAGTCAAGGTAACACTGAACGGCCGCAGCGCGGCACTGGTACAGCTTTTGCCCGCAAATACCTTTTTGCTGCACTACGGCGTGTACCTGTGGCTGGTCGCCCTTGGCACTGCCATCATCTGGGGACTGAGCTTTTTGATGCAGCACTGGCTGGAGCGGGTCATCACCCGCCCGGTGGAGGCGCTGCAAAAGCGCATTGAGACCGTGGGCAGCGGCAACTTTGCCCCGGACCGCACGGTGGAGTGGAACAACGAGCTGGGCGACATCGGCCGGGGCATCAACCAGCTGGCTGAAAACGTGGACAGCCTGATGACCCGCCGGGTGGAGGACGAACGTCGCAAGCAGGAGCTGGAATACCGGATGCTGCAAAACGAGGTGAACCCGCACTTTATCTACAACACCCTCAACAGCATCCGCTGGATGGCTACCATCCAGCACGCGCCCGGCATTGCCGAGATGGTCACCGCCTTTGCACGGCTGACCAAAAGCATCTCCAAAGGCACCCAGAAGCTGGTGCCTTTGCAGGAGGAGCTGGCATTGCTCAACGATTACTTTACCATCCAGCAGTACCGCTACGGCGGCGACTTGGAAATTGAGGTCTCCCGCATTGAAAGCGAGACCCTTTGCCGGGACTGCATGATCCCCCGGTTCACCTTGCAGCCGCTGGTGGAAAACGCCATCTTCCACGGGCTGGAGCCAAAGGGCGGCCACGGCAGCGTGCTGCTGGATATCTCCACCGACCCGGATACCGGGGACGTATTGCTGCGCATTACCGACGACGGCGTGGGCATGCCGCCGGAGCAGGTGGCGCATCTTCTGGACGAGCCCGCCGAGGGTGCCGAAAAGGCTGAAAAGTTCCGTCATGTCGGCCTGTGGAACGTGAACCGCCGCATCCGGTATTCCTTTGGCGAGGGTTACGGCCTGACCATTGAAAGTGAAGAGGACGTGGGCACCGAGGTCACCATCCGGCTGCCCTATCAACAGAAAGGAGACACCCATGCTGCGGATATTACTGGTGGATGATGAGCCGCTGGTGCTCATCGGCCTGCAGGGGATGCTGGAATGGGAAAAGCTGGGCTATACCGTCTGCGGCACCGCCCGCAACGGCAAGCTGGCGCTGGAACTCATTGAGCGGGAGAAGCCGGATATCGTCATTGCCGACGTAAAAATGCCGGTGATGGACGGGCTTACCCTTGCCCGCACCTGCCGGGAACGCAGCGCCCTGCCCGCCTTTATCATGCTGACCAGCTTTGAAGAATTTGATTACATCAAACAGGCCATGGGCGCCGGGGTGGTGGATTATCTGGTCAAGCTGGACCTGACCCCCGAGAACCTGCAAACCGCCCTTGCCAAGGCCGCCGAAAAGGTAAAAAAGGAGCGCGCTTTGCTGGGCGAATTGTCGGCACAGGAAAACCTTGCCGAGAGTGTGCGCAGCTATCAGGAGCGTTTTTTCGTGCGGCTGTACGCCGGGCTGTTCCCGGACGAAGCCGCATTGGAGCAGCCTTTGCAGCACATGGAGCTGAACCTTGCAAGCGACGCCTACCTTGTAGCCAGCTGCGAGATCATCGCCAACACCGCCCTTACCCCCGCCCAGCAGCTGAAGCTGAGTTTTTCCTGCGGGCGGATGCTGGAGACCACCCTGCAAAACTACCTGCCCTGCTATGTGACCGGGGCGGATGCCATGCGCTGCAATGTGCTTTTCTGCCTGACCGATGCCCAGTGCCAAAAATACCGGACGGTACTGCGCCCGCTGCTGGAACGCGCCAGCCAAATTCTATACAACTATTTCACGGTACGGCTGCTCTGGGCGGTAGGACGCCCCACCGGCTCCCTGCTGGGGCTGGCGCGCCGCTGCCGGGAAAACGCCCACCTACAGCCCCTGCTCACGGTGGAGCAGCCCATCCAGTTCGTGGAGGTCAACGAGGGCGACGCCACCGCCGGGAAGATGCAGGTGGTGGCACAGGTGCAGGAGTATGTTAAGAATCATCTTTCGGAAAAACTGACGCTGGCCGATGTGGCGGCTGTATTCAATTTTTCGCCCAACTACCTCAGCCAGCTGTTCGGCAAATACGGCGACAGCGGCTTTGTGGAGTACATCACCGAGACCCGCATCGCTGCGGCAAAAGAGATGCTGGAACAGGGCGATTTGAAAGTATACGAGATCGCTGAGAAACTGGGGTACGAAAGCGCCTTCTATTTTTCCAAGGTGTTCAAAAAGGTCACGGGGCTCAGCCCGCGGGAATACCAGCAAAGTATTTAAAATCGGAGGCTTTTATGATACAGGAACAGCTTGCTCATCTGCTGGAATTTCTTCCCGATTACCGGCCCTTTCCCCCTGTCAAAGAGCACACCGCATGGCAGGGGCTGCCCCTGCGGGCAAAGCAGCGCTTTTTGCAGGCGGGGGAAGCCGCGCTGCAAACGCCCATTGCGCCCCTGCCGCTCTCGCTCTGGCTGGATTTCACCCACACTGGGCGGCGCACCCCATGGGAGACGGCTTACTTCTCCCGCCGGGCGCGGCTGTGCGCGCTGGTATGCGCCGAATGCATGGAGCACGAAGGGCGCTTTCTGGATGAAATTGCAGATACCGTATGGGCGCTTTGCGAGGAAAGCGCATGGCAGCTGCCCGCCCACAACAGCTACATCCGGGACACCCCGCAGCTGCCCTTGCCGGACACCACCCGCCCCATCGTGGATTTATTTGCCGCCGAGACCGGCGCGCTTCTGGCGCTGACCCGGTACTTACTGCCCGATGAGCTGGATACTGCCGCGCCGGGCATCACGGCGAGGATGGAGCGGGAGCTGGACGCCCGCATCCTGACGCCTTATTTTACAAGCCACTTCTGGTGGATGGGCAACGGCGAAGAGCCTATGTGTAACTGGACGAGCTGGTGCACTCAGAATGTGCTGCTCACCGTTTTTCTGCTGCCCACCACCCAGCAGCAGCGAAAAGCTGCCGTCAAGCAGGCAGCCTACAGCCTCGACTGCTTTTTGAAGGACTACGGCGCGGACGGCTGCTGCAACGAGGGTGCGCAGTATTATCGCCACGCCGGACTGACCCTGTGGGGCTGTCTTGAAATTTTATCCAACGTTGCGCCGGAGGCCTTCCGCCCGCTATTCAGAGAAACAAAGATCAAAAATATCGCGGAGTACATCTGCAATGTCCATGTGGAAGGACCTTACTATCTGAACTTTGGCGATTGCAGCCCCCTGGCCGGGCGCTGCGGTGCACGGGAATACCGCTTTGGACAGGCCGTAGGCAGCGATGCTTTGCAGGCCCTTGCGGCGGCAGATTTCCGCGCCGATGCCGACCCCGACCATTTGCAGAACCCGGACGGCAGCACCCACATCAACCTGTGGTACCGGCTGACCACCGCCTTTGCCGAGCAGGAACTGATGGAATACGCCGCAGTTCCCCAGCATCGTTCTGCAGTATGGTACCCCAGTGTAGGCATTTATGCCGCACGGCAGGGCAGCTGGGTGCTGGGTGCAAAGTTTGGCTCCAACGGCGACAGCCACAACCACAACGATACCGGCAGCATTACCGTGTACAAGGACGGAAGACCGTTTCTCATCGATATCGGAGTGGAGAGCTACACCAAAAAGACCTTCAGCCCTCAGCGGTATGAGATCTGGACGATGCAGAGCGCATGGCACAACCTGCCCACCTTTGACGGCGTGCAGCAGCTGCCCGGCGCGGAATACGCTGCCCGGGAGGTGTGCACCGAGGAAAATAGCATCACCGGCGAACTGGCGGGCGCGTACCCGCCCATCCCGGGGCTTACCACCTACCGCCGCAGCGTATCTGTCAGCGAACAGGGCATCACCCTGCGGGACGAAACAGACTATCCCGGCACAGTAGACCTGACCCTGCTCACCGAGCAGCAACCCGTCCCCACTGCGGACGGCTTTGCGGTGGGCACACTGGGCGGCATCCGCTTTGACCCGGACGCCGCAACGGCTGCTGTTACGGCGGTGCCTATCACCGACCCGCGCCTGCGCACCGCATGGCCGGAAACGATCTATAAGATCACCCTGCATTTCAAAAAAATGCTGAAGCTCGAACTGTACTAAGGAGAACTGCCATGGAAACCATCAAGCTGAAAATTCTGGACGAAGCCGGCCACACCCTGATGACCTGTGACGCTGACACCGCCGTATCCCTTGTTTACACCAACTGCTACAAGCCCGGCGACCGGGTGGCGCTGGAGATCGACCATCCCGGGCAGTACTGCGTCATCCAGTTCGAGGACACCATGCCCGAAGCCCTTGTGTATGTGGTCAAGCGGGAGATCAACTTCCACATTCCCTTCGGGGAGCAGGCCATCACCTACTCGCCCAAGAGCTTTGCGGGCAGCCGTCACGTTATCCGGGCACGGCTGGCACTGCCGGAAGAGATTGCCGCCCGGCGGAATCTGGCCTTCAACTGCTATGACGAGCATGGCGACACCGGTTTTTATCCCCACGCCAGCGCCAACGTAGAAACGCGCGGCGAGGCGGTGTTTGCCGCCCGCAACGCCATCGACGGCATTTTTGAGAACAGCGCCCACGGCGAGTATCCCTACCAGAGCTGGGGCATCAACCGCGACCCGAACGCAGCCCTGACGCTGGATTTTGGCCGGGAAGTACTGCTGGATGAGCTGCGCATCACCGAGCGGGCAGATTTCCCCCACGACAACTACTGGGTAAAGGCCACGGTGGAATTTTCTGATGGCAGCCAGCTGGACATCCCGCTGGTGAAAAGCGCCAAACCCCAGAGCGTGGCCTTTGAGCCCAAGCGGGTGCGCAGCCTTGTGCTGAAGGATCTGATTCAGGCCGAGGGGACTTCCCCCTTCCCGGCGCTGACCCAAATCGAAGCCTTTGGCACCGAGGTGAAGTAAAATGAGCATCTACAATGCCCTTTATGGGCGGGACGGCCACGGCGTAGGCCCAAACGAGCCGGAGAAAAAAGGCTTTGCACGCTTTTGCCAGATGGTCGGCCGCGACCTTGGCCAGCTGCTGGGCACCAACCTGATGGTCTGCGTGCTCTGCCTGCCCGCCGCGCTGGGGGTCTCGCTGGGCGTGACCCTGCTCTCTCTGCCGCTGACGGTGGTGTGCAGCGCGGTCACCGGTCTGCTGACCGGCCCTGCCATGGTGCTGCTGGCAGACTGCACCCTGCGCAGCCTGCAGAACGATGTTTCCCAGTGGCTGCCCCGGGCAAAGCAGACCCTAGCCGCCCATTGGAAAGCCGCCTGCGGCTTTGGCTGCATTGGCACGCTGGTGCTGGGGCTGCTGTGCTTTGTATCGGCCTTTGTGTTTGAAGCCGCCGCGCAGCAGGGGTATTACCCCGGGCTTGCCATTCTCGTTTTTCTGGCGCTGGATTTTCTGGTGCTGGCGGTTCTGGCTACGCTTTGCGCTGCCGTTCTGCCGCTGCAACTGCCCGCCCCGGACAGCTTGCTGCGCCGGGCGGGCAGGCTGCTGGCTGTCGCCCCGGCGCGCTGCGTCCTGGCAGGCGTTCTCATGCTGGCGGGCATCGGCGGCATGATCTTGCTGTTCCCGGTCAGCATCTTCTGGGCGGTGCTGTTCGGCTTCTGGCTGCCGGGGCTGGCAGCGATGCAGACCCTGTTCCCGGTTTTGCGGCAGGAATACGGCGTAGAGGTGCGCAGCATCCCGCGCCCGGCAGCGCCGGATAAGCCCCTGACCGCACAGGAGCAGAAAAAGCGCTCCCGCGCCAACTGGTGGTATTACAACTGGGGCATCGTGGCGGTGGCGGCAATGGTCATTGTGGGCGTAGCGTATGTGGCGCACGGCCTGCTGACTACCGTAGACCCGGACTACACCGTGGCGGTAGTCACGGCGGAGGCCCTGCCGGACGAGGCCGTGCAGCGCCTGCAGACTGCGCTGGCAGACTATGCGGAGGACGCCAACGGCGACGGGACTGTGGTGGTGCAGGTGAACAACTACACATGGAGCGCCGATGCCGCCCTGACCGACATGAACGGTCAGATGGCCGGTGCCACCCAGATGAACACCGACCTTGCCAACGGCGAGAGCAAAATCTGGATCTTGGATGACCCGGAGGGCTTCGAACAGGCCTATGGGGCACTGAGCGAAAAGCTGGGCGCGGAATGGCAGACAAAGCTTATCCCGTGGCGCAGCCAGCCCGCCCTTTCCGGGCTGGAACTGGGCAGCTACAACACTGCCGCCGATGGCAGCCAGACTGTTGATATCCAGAGCCGCTTTGCCGGGTACAGCGTGGCAGTGTTTGATGCTTCAGATGCGTTGTGGCAGGCGCTCAATTCGTAAACAGAAACGACCGTCCGTTCTCTTTTTGTTTATGTGGTATTCTATACACAGAAAAATAGACGGAGGCATACCGCCATGAATCCCCATACCACGCTGAATCTTGCCAAGATTGCTCTGTGCGCGGTGGAAACCGTACTGAGGAATACTTCGCCCGATGCAGAGGACTATCCCCCAGCCAGTTGAATAAAATAACAACGCTGCAAGTGCTTATCGTCAGGCTGTTACAGATGCAGCAGCATAAAACGGACATCTCTTCAATAAAAAAGTCAAGTAGACTTCAATTTGAGCCAAATAGTAAGACTTCTTATGCTTTACCGTCATAAATTTTTCAAAATCATCTTGACGCACCTTGCGAAACATGATATTCTCTGTCACAAATCTCACTGATTTTGTGGATTGGTTTGAAACCATCCACAAGATGTGGTCGTGTTCATTTTGAACACAGCCACAGAAAGTGGT
>ENA-OZEM01000848-OZEM01000848.1-human-gut-metagenome-genome-assembly--contig:-NODE-848-length-12186-cov-9.005441_pt1 | contig 12186 bp, 9 predicted proteins | sample MGYA00245069_ERZ653611 | MGnify/ENA primary metagenome ERZ653611 (study PRJEB26926, sample SAMN06165006) | human gut metagenome | biome: ENVO:00009003; feature: ENVO:2100002; material: ENVO:00002003... | reverse complement strand
CACTAATTTTGAAACGTACAACACGACATTCAAAATCAAAATAAGGGCTTCCGTCGAAAAAATCAAATCTCTGATTCTTAGGGACAAACTTATATATTTCAGGATGAGCTTTTATTTCATTCGTTTGTTTAGTAGTTAGGGTACGGCGAACATGCATATCAAATTCTGCATCTGGAAAAGGGCCAAAACTTCGCAGTACGCTTGTTCTAGAATGAATATCCTTTACCCTGATCAAATACTTATGATTCTTCATACCTACTTTCACAAAAGAATTGATAGATTCATAGCCTCTGTCTGCAATGAAAATAGCTTTAGGACCATCATATCTATCCACTATTTCATTGAATGCACCATTTTCATTCATTACGGCATTTCCTTGAAGAACAATATCATCATAAGTACATTCCAATAGATCATAGCTTGTATTCAGATGATAGGCGGAGAAAGGTTTATTCGAATTATTGGCCTTATAAAAAGTGGTTTTAGTATCTTTGATAGCACTGCTGATAGGCAGAACAGAACCATCAACAGCGAGAAGGCGATAACCTTTGTGAAGCTTGATTTTCTGTGTTCGTTCATTGAACATATTGAATAATGTACGGAATGCATCTGGACGAATCTTACTACGTGCCTGTACAAATGAAGAAGCTGTAGGCGTATCAAGCTTATATCCAAACAATTTGAACATTTCATCTTTTAAAGATCCAGACTCTAATAAAAGCACATTGAAAAGTGTACTTCCAAAAAGATGTTTTCTTTTCCGTGTAAAATCCTTATTTGAATCAACAACAAATAGTGAAGAAGAATCATTCATGGTTTTGATGCAGAATTTTAACTGCTTTTTTAACGATTTATAATTGTTCATAAGTACCTCCAAAAACATATACCTATAAACAATTGGCCTATTATCAGAAATGATAATAGGCCACACATTTCTACCTGTATGTCAACAAAAAATTCAAATTTTCAAAAAAAAAGAGGAGCACATTTTTTGTGTTCCCCTCAAAACCGTCATTTCTTAACTTAATGACATTGTAGACTCACCCCCTTTTTTTTAACAAGAAAAAAGAATGTACATATGTACACTCTTAATCTAAAGTAGCTGTATCCATTGCTTGTGACCAGTTATGAATTGGACCTGTCTTCATATTCTTAACACGCTTGTTATATAAGTTGAAATTCTGGTTTCCATATAATGCTAAATATGGCAATAAATCATTTTCCTTAATCATAACCTGTTTATAAAGCTCTGTTGATTTTGCTTCATCTGTTGTATACATTGCTTCATCCAATAATGAATCCAATTCACTATCTGATAGTCTTGCATAGTTATTTACATCCCCTGTTTTCAACATAGAATTTAAATCTGTATTAGCTACACCTGTAAAACTCATCGCAAGACAACTCATTTCCCATTCACCCAATGCACTATCATCACTTGTTTTTGATAATAATGAATTGAATTCTAGAATTGTCTGTTTTAAATCAACACCAATATCTTTGTATGTCTTTTCAATCATAGGAATCAAAGTTTCCAATGAACTAGAACCTTCCGCAATCATGAAACGAATGCTTAATTTTTGACCATCTTTATAACGATAACCATCATCTGCCATTTCCCATCCAGCTTCATCTAAGATTTGATTTGCCTTATCTTCATTAAATTCATAAGTTTCAAGACCATCCAAAGCCTCTTCACCACGAATATAAGTGCCTAAATTGGCGCTTGCTGGATTCGCATATACAGCTGGTACAAAGGCTAGTTTTTCTTTTTTTGCTTCCTTACTTGCTTTTTCCCAAGAGAAGAAACTATCGACAAAGCCTTGACGATCCGTCGCATAAGCTAAGGCTTTACGTACGGCTGGATCGGCTGTAGGACCTTGTGCACAGTTAAAGTAAACATAGCCTTCTGTCGCACGTGGGTATGTATTAAATGTCAAATTGTCATCTAGACTAACTTGTCCAATTTTAGTTGGATCTGCATTCTCAGGTAAATAATCCACATTTCCTTTTTGAAGTTCATTTAACTCAGTTGAAGTACTGCAAACTTTGATAATAACCTTATCAATTGAATATTCTCCTTTTTTAGCTTTAAAGTTCTCGTTTCTTACAAAGCTAGCGCCGGTTGCCTTTGAATATTTATTCAATTTATAAGCCCCACTACCAATCGGATTGGAAGTATCTTTTTCAATCTTTGATATGTGTCCCTTCTTGTACTTATATTGTGTATCCGAGCAAATAGCACGAGTACCAAAAGTAGTTACCGCATCAATTCTTGGCTGTGTCATATGGAAAACAACCGTATAATCATCTGGTGTCTCAATTCCACTTAATTCTGTAGCATCCCCATCATGATATTCCTTATAACCTTCAATATTCTCTACATCACTCGAAAACCTTCCTGTATAGCTAGGATCTGCCAACACTGTAAATGTATATTTTACATCACTAGAAGTAAACTTAGATCCATCGGAAAACTTAACACCTTTATTCAACTTAAAAGTAACCGTTTTTCCATCATCACTAATTGTAGGAAGCTCCTTAGCCAAAACTGGCTGTAATTCTTCATTTTCATCATACTGAAGCATTGATTGATATATCAAGTTGATCGCATATGCATCGTATGCACTTTCATAATACAGTGGTGAAAATACACCATTCATCTGCGCAGTAATTCCAACGGTCAAAACATTATTCGAATTATCACTTGACGCAGATGAACATCCCACTAAGCTTGCAGCCATCATTGCTGCTAATCCTGACTTCATAATCTTATTGTTCATTCACATCACCCTCTTAATTTAAAAATATGATACATTTCTTTCATTTTCTTTGCAAGCCATTTTCAGTAAAATTTCAATTATTTACAATTGATCAATTCATCAAACTCATCCACAAGCTTATCAAACTGGCAAATCACATCATGAATTGGTTGTGGACTTGTCATATCGACGCCTGCCATTTTTAATAAATCAATTGGAGACTTAGAACATCCACCCTTTAAGAAATTCAAATAATTCTCAATATCTTCTGGATTGCCTTTTAATAGCTTTTGCGAAATGGCCATGGAAGCACAAAAACTTGTCGCATATTGATACAAATAGAAATTCATATATAAGTGTGGGATTTTTGCCCACTCTAAATCAATTGGCTCATCTACAATCACATCTTCACCATAATATAATGCATTTAAATCATGATTGATCTTATTCAATAATTCAGCACTCAACGTATTATTTTTAGCCACTTCCTCATTGATCAACATTTCAAATTCTGCAAGCATAGCCTGGCGGTACATTGTTCCACGATATTGTTCCAATAGATAATTAATCAAATAAGCACGCTCTTTTTTATCCGTAGTTCTTTCCAATAAATAATGCATCAACAAAGCTTCATTACATGTACTTGCGACTTCAGCCACAAAAATCTTATAATCGCTATTAATAAAAGGCTGATGTTTAAAAGACATATAAGAATGCATCGCATGACCCATTTCATGTGCCAAAGTAAATTCACTTCTTAATGTATCTGTATGATTTAATAAGACAAAAGGATGGCATGGCACACCACAAGAATAGGCGCCTGAACGCTTTCCTTCATTTTCATATACGTCGATCCATCGTGAATTTAAACCTTTTTCATAAGCCTCTACATACTCTTGTCCTAATAAAGCTACGGAAGCTAACGCTTCTTTTTTTGCCGTTTCAAAGGTAATTTTCTTATCAAATTCCTTAACTAAAGGAACATATAAATCATACATATTTAATTTATCTTTCTTTAAAGCCTTTTTACGAACCTTCATATATTTATGCAAAGGTGCAATATCCTTATGTATCTGCTTAATCAAATTCTTATACACACTTGACGGAACTCCATTTTTATTTGTACTTGCCTCCAATGATGTTGTATATCCTCTTAAATCCGATTCATATTTCAACATCTTACATTGTGAATTCAATAAAGAAGCCATCGTATTTTGAACCTTACCATAAGCTGCATACATATTTTCGAAAGCCGACTTTCTTAATGTCTCATCTGCACTTTCTAAATAATCCACATAACTTCCTGATGTCAATGGTAGAACATTCCCCTTCGCATCTTTAACATCTTCAAACCTTGTATCCACATCATTCAAAATATAGAATGCTCTTTCACTACTAGAAAAAATATCTTGACACCCTGCTAACAATCCTTCTTTTTCCATAGACAAAGTATATGGCTTTAATCGATAAATATCTTGAATAAATCGTCTATATCTCTCTAATCCCGGTTCATTTTCGAAGTATGTTTCTACATCAGACAATTTTAAAAGCTCTACTTCAAAAAAGGCTTGCTGAGAATGAATCTCTGTAATAACTACGTTTGCCTTTCCTTTTAAATCTTGATAAAAAGCATTTGAACCATCTTGATCACTTAATAAAGATGTATAACAATCCAATGTATATAGTTTTTCATTTAATTCTTCATACCCTTTTAAATACGCATATAAACTAGATGCATTTGTTAGATGATCTTTATATTTCAATAATTCTTTTGATTGCGTCTTTGCTTTCTCTAATTCTTTATAAAACACATCTAGATTTGGATAGATATCTTCTATTTTCCATGTATTTTCAATTAATTGTTCATTTCTTTTCATATACACACCTCTTTTTTTTACATTTAGTGTAATCTCTTACATTCCAAAAGTCAAAAAAAAGAAAAGAATAAATCTTTTCTCTTAATGCGTTTCTCCAGAAACCACTTTAATATCCGTATCACTCTCTAACATAGCTTCTACAGATAATTCAATGGCTTTAGCAATATCTTTTAAATTCATTCCAGGAGTTCCTGCTGGCTGATTTACTGTTTGTTCAGTGGCAAAAGGCACATGCATAAAGCCACCTTTTACATCTTTAAATTCTGTATGACAATAATGCAATACAGAATACATTATATCGTTACAAACATAAGTTCCTGCTGTATAACTAACACTTGCAGGAATTCCATTTTCCTTCATTTTTTCAACCATTCTAAACACAGGAAGCATTGTAAAATAAGCTTCTGGGCCATTTTCTACAACACTTGTCTGTAAAGGTTGATTGCCTTCATTATCGGCAATTCTCGCATTTCTAAAGTTAATACCCACCCATTCTGGTGTGACTTGACTTCTTCCTCCTGCTTGACCAATACACAATACAAAATTTGGCTGATTCTCTTGAATCGCTTCATAAACTGCATCTGGCCCTTTTTGAAATACTGTAGGAATTTCTTTCTTAATAATTTTTGCCCCACCAATTTCATCCGGCAATAATTTAACAGCTTCATAAGCTGGATTGATTTTTTCTCCTCCAAAAGGATCAAAACCTGTAATTAATACTTTTTTCATAACATTTCATCTCCTATGACATCATGATCATCATGACAATTTGTACCACTAACATAATTACGGCAACAAGCACTTATTTTTAATGACACCATTTTTGTTTTTCATTTCTAAGATTGCAACAGGAACCATATTAAAGTTTACTGCCATTGGCGTACATAGTGTACCACAATATCCACAAGTTAATGCTAAAGATCCAATCACTACTGGATCTGCTCCATATTGAAGGACAAAAGGTGCCCCAATACCAACTGTCATTACGGTAATTGCCGCAAAAGCATTTCCCATGATCACGGTAAATACCGCCATGCCAATCGCATAAACAATAATTCCAATTGTAATGTTGCCTGCAGGAATAATATTCGATACTAATCCAGAAATTACATCTCCAACGCATGCAGCTGTAAATATGGCACCTAAAGCAGAAAGTAACATTGGAAGCATACTTAATGGTCCAACCACATCCATCATTCTACGACAATCTTTTAAGAAGACACTTGGTGTATTTGATTTTGAATAGATACGCAAAATAATCACGGCCACAAAAACACCTACACTCATTCCAACTAGTGGTGAAATCTTAGTAAAGAATGCAGCTAATAGCGTAAATAAATCAATACATACTGCTGGAACAAATACTTTTGAGCCAATCTTCTTGTTGTTTTGTTCCATCTCTTCAAGAGTAGGTTCAGGCTCATTACCAGTGAAACTTTCTTAAAAATTGGAGGTAAAACCAAGATAATCAACAAAATACCATCTACCAATGCTGGCAACCATTTACCTAGCACAAACATCAATCCTAAATCAAACCAGAAAATAAATGAACCAACATTATTTTTGTTTTCTTTATCTTTTAGATTTTTAAAAGCAACATACATAGAAATCAATCCAATAATACAATACATGACTTCTAAAAGTTTATCTGAAAGTGTAACATCTACACGCGTATAAAATTGAATTGGATTCATTATTTAGTCTCCCTCCTAGATAATTGTTTATCTTTAATATAGTAATAAACAATCGCAACAGCTACGGCAATAATTGCCACTTGAATTTGTACTTTCATTAAATCAACCAATTCAACATTGTAGCCTAAAACAGCTAATGTAGATTGTACTAAAATCATTCCACTTGTTCCTACAAACAAAACTTGTCCGAAGAACCATGCGATATTTTCCATACTACTTGCCATTCCTTTTAAGTTTTCTTCATACTTTTCACTGATCTTTTTATCATTTTTCTTAGCTGCAGCTGTAGCCATAGGTAACACAATAGGACGAACAAATCCGGCAACGCCACCAAAGCTTACATTAAATGCCGCAAAGACTAGACGGAATACACCATAAATCGCAAGAACAACATCGGCTGATGCATTTTTAAATTTCTTCATTAAATTAGCTGCTGCTTGTTTTAAACCATTTCTTTCCAAAGTACCCGTAACTACCATAACCATCACAAACACACATACTGCGGTTAGCTAAAAAACTAGATCCAAGTGTTTCCAAGGAAGTAACTGGATCTATACCTGCAACAAGTGCAGTCACAATAGCGGCAATCATAATAATCAAAATCGAATCGAATTTTAATACAAATCCGATTACGACAATTAGAATACCTAACAGTTTTAATGATTCCATAGCCTTTCATTCTATCTTTCATGTTTCTTACAGATTTTTACATCAGAAATTATATCATTTCCCTCACAAAAAAAATGGATCCAACGATCCATTTACAATACTGATTTATAGACTCTTAATACATTCTTATAGAAGATTTTTTCCACTTCTTCTTGTGTAAGACCCGCCTTATATAAAGCTTCTTCTAATAAATTCATCATAGAAGCATCTTCAATTTCTAAAGGACATGAAATCCCATCAAAATCTGTACCTAATCCAATGACATCAATTCCAGCTAAGTCTTTGATGTATAGAATATGTTTCACCATATCTTCTACACAACTCTTGTGATCAGTGCGATCCGCCAAGAAACTGCCACAGAAATTAAGTCCCATGACACCACCACGTTTTGCCAATTGAAGAATCATATCATCACTCATATTACGGGCTACATTACATACACTTCTTGCGTTAGAATGTGATGCCACAAATGGTTTTGTCGTATATCTCAATACATCATAGAAACCTGCATCATTTAAGTGAGAAACATCAATGATCATGCCTAGTCTTTCCATTTCATTTACATATGAAATACCAAACTCTGTCAATCCTCTTTCTGTATCTACACTACGCTTATAGTTAGGTTGATTCCCATTCATATCTTTCATAGAAAGGTTTGGATAACCAATTCCGTTCTCATAATTCCATGTTAGTGCAATCATTCTCACACCCATGCGATAATAGTTTCTTAACATCGCTAAATCATTGAAGCAAACACCACCATCTTCTAAAGTTAATAAACTTGATATTTTTCCTTCTTTATCATTTTTTTCAATATCACTAAATTTATATACAGGTGCAATATAATCTGCATACTTATCTATTTGTGTACAATATTCATCATACAAACGCATTGTCTGTTGCTCAGGAATAGCTAGTTCTTTTTGATCTGTAAACAACGCAAAATTCTGTAATAAATAATTACCCTTTTTCATTTTTTTTAAATCAATCGACAAATCATTTGAAAACAAACTTGCCTCTTTCCCTTTTAAATCACGACTCAATAATTCTAGAATCGTATCACAATGCATATCGACTACTCTCATATTCTACAACTCCTTTAACCACTCTATACAGCCATCTTCATAACATGAAGGAACAATTTTTTTTGCGACTTTTTTACATGCTTCACAGCCATTTTCAAGAGTAACACCAAGACCAGATGCTTCTAATACAGGCGCATCACTTGAACCATCTCCGATGGAACTGACATCTTTCCAAGAGATTTCAAGATTCTTCAACAAGCGGTTCACACTATTTAACTTTTCACAATCCTTATGAATAATGTCAATCATCGTATCTGTACTATGCACAACTTTTACATTACAATTTAATTCAATAATCGATTTCATTTCATCATAAATTGAATCAATTCGTGATTTTGAATCCGATATAGACACTTTCCACACAGAACCCTTTAAATATTTTTCCATGTGATTCGTTAAAATGTAATCCACATCACAATTATGCATATCCAGTTCAAATCCATGTGTCATTTTATTTGCCACAAAATAATCGGATTGACTATATCCAACGCCTAAATTATGCTTTTGAGCATATTGCCAAATAAATGAAACATCGTTATTTGAGATAACATACTCAAACATCGTCTTTTTCATTTTCACATCAAAACAATGGGCTCCATTACAACTAATGACATATCCACCAAAATCTTGCATCAAAATCTGTTTAGACAATGGATACACACCTTGAAAGCATCGAGCTGAATTTAATATAACTAAGACATTTTTCTTTTCAACCTCAATCAATGCTTCTTTAACAGCTTCATTTACATAGATTCCACTACTCGGATTCATCAAAGATCCATCTAAATCACATACAATTGTCCTAACCATATAGCACTTCCTTTTACTTGTTTAATAGTAATACGAAACGCGTCAAAAAAAAAGACCCCGAAGGGCCTTAATTAGCTAAGGTTCTTAGCGAAATACTACTTTTTGAATTCAACAGCTGGTAAGTTGTAGAAAGTCTTGTCTCCAAGGTATTCAGCAACGTTAACAGTTCCACGTTGGTTCAATTCGTCTTCAATACGCATTAAACGGTTGTATTTAGCAATACGGTCTGTACGGCTTAATGAACCAGTCTTGATTTGTCCTGCGTTCAATCCAACAGCGATATCAGCGATTGTAGTGTCTTCAGTTTCTCCTGAACGGTGAGATACGATGCAAGTGTATCCGTGTTTCTTAGCCATTTCGATAGCGTCAAATGTTTCAGTTAAAGTACCGATTTGGTTAACTTTGATTAAGATTGCATTAGCGATTCCTTTTTCGATTCCTTCGTAAAGAATTGAAGGGTTAGTTACGAATAAGTCGTCACCAACTAATTGTACTTTATCTCCTAGACGGTCAGTTAATTTTTTCCATCCGTCCCAGTCGCTTTCTCCTAATCCATCTTCGATAGATACGATTGGGTATTTAGCAATCCATTCTTCGTACATGTCGATCATCTCATCGCTAGTCTTAGTTCCTTGACCAGATTTTTTCAATTCATATAATCCAGTTTCAGTGTTGTGGAATTCAGAAGCAGCAACGTCCATTGCGATCTTCATATCTTTTCCTGGAACATATCCAGCAGCTTTCATAGCTTCAACTAATAATTCAAGAGGTTCTTCGTTTCCATCTTTACAGCTTGGAGCGAATCCACCTTCATCACCAACGTTAGTGTTGTATCCTTTTTTCTTTAATACAGATTTTAAAGCGTGGAAAGTTTCAGCAGCCATACGAACAGCTTCTTTTTCACTCTTAGCACCAACTGGCATAATCATGAATTCTTGGAAATCTACTGTAGAGTCAGCGTGTGATCCACCGTTGATAACGTTGCACATAGGAACTGGCAATGTTTTTCCGTTGAATCCACCGAAGTATTTGTATAAAGGTTCTCCGTAGAAATCAGCAGCTGCTAAAGCACAAGCCATAGAAACACCTAAAGTAGCGTTAGCACCTAAATTTTTCTTGAATGGGTCTCCATCCAATTCTAACATTGTTTTGTCAATTAATACCTGGTCACGGCAATCCATACCGATAACTTTTGGAGCAATTTTAGTGTTTACGTTTTCAACAGCTTGAGTTGTCCCTTTTCCTAAGTAACGAGCTTTGTCTCCATCACGTAATTCTAAAGCTTCACGAACACCAGTACTTGCACCACTTGGTACCATAGCACGTCCGTAAGCACCAGATTCTGTAGTTACTTCAACTTCAACAGTTGGATTTCCACGTGAATCTAGAACTTCACGAGCATATACATCAACAATAATAGGCATAATTAAAATATCCTCCTCTAAGCCTTAAGCTAATAAAATAATAGCACGCAAGCCATCTAAAATCAACGATTATAGGCTCTGAAAGCGCTTTTAACTTCCTCTTGACTTTCATCAGTAAACACAAATCTAAAATGTTTTATACCATACGATTCATAATCTTTTCGATTTTCAATTTCATCCATAATATTCACATCATACAATCGCATGTGACAATCTTTATCTCCAAGTAAAAAGACACGCTTTCCATCTAAGCCTTCAAGCTCATAACGATGATGATGACACAAACTGCAATTCATTCGCTTACCATCTTTTAAAGTCGTATTTACAGGACAATGTTTCATCGTCATCAAGCGTTGTTTTTGATATAAAGTCTTATAGACTGGAGCATCAAAATGATAACGACTTGAAAAAGCCTTCATTATTTCTTCAACCTGATACTTGTCACACTCATCACTGATTACACAACTTTCATATCCCATTTCTAAGATAGCAGCCACACTATACGAATTAGAAACATTTAATGAATCTACAATTTTTCCTTTACCTAGATGCGCATTCACAAATCCATCAACTCTCGTTATATTTGATTTTTCTAAGACTTGATCACTGTTAAACATTTCACTCACATAACAAGAAGAATCATCAACCTTTTGATTCATTGAATTAATTTCAAACAAATCAAATGAGGTTTTACTCTCTTGCGGAATATAACTATATTCTTTTTCAACAAGTGCCTCCTGTTTTAAACAAGCCTCTTTCATTTTCTCAAGAGCATCCCTACGAAGTTGGTTCATGACAGAAATTGGAAAATAAATATCTTTACCCAAATGATATTCAATATGATCAAAACGTGCCCAACTATCTTTTGTCTTAGAAAACTGTTTGTTTAACGTTTCTTCATCCGTTGCACGCTTTAAAGCTTGTACACTATCAATTTCAGTAGAAACACTAATTTTTGTCAAATCATTGTATACTTCCATCACCATTGGCTTTCCAACTGCACCACAAGTCACTATCGCATTAACCTTGCTTTGACGATTGGATGTACGAATTTCTTCAGCAATTGTTTTATTCAATTCAGAATCCATTGTTTTACGAACAATACTACCTACATGCAGACCTGACGGTCCTTCGATTAGAACTGTATTATTTTTAGGCATGAAAGAAATCAACTTTTGTTTCTTATCATACATAAAATTCACATGACAACCCAAGTTCTCTCTTTCAAAACGAATTCCATCATTTTGATGCAGATCTTGACTTAATTGAATACAAATCTTATTTTTATTTACCTTTACAACCTTGCCAATTTCAATTCCCTGATGATTACAAGTTTTACTATTCATTAATTCTTTACCACTGGCCCTATACATATGCCCTACAGTATATTTTCGATTGAATGTAACACGTAAGTTTTGTTTGTCCTCAACATTTCGTTCCATATTCTCTAATACCTTTTTGACTTGTAAAACACTCTCATAAACATATGGAGCACTCTTCATTCGCCCTTCAATTTTTAATGAACAAACCCCCATATCCGCTAATGTATTCACTTCATCAATCAAAGATAGATCTTTTGGACTTAATACATATTCTCCATGCGTATCCACTTTATTTCCATCTTCATAAAGGGTGTATTTCATTCGACATGGCTGTGCACACATTCCACGATTTCCACTTCGTCCATAATGTATACTTGAAAAATAACATTGTCCCGAATAACAAATGCATAAAGCTCCATGCACAAAAACCTCCACTTCAATACCTGTATCTACACATGCTTGAATTTCTTCTTTTGTACATTCTCTAGCTAAAACCTGTCTCTTATACACATCTGACGCTGCCGACGACTCCTTACGTGTAGA